>Ga0315315_10000173_pt1 | contig 49205 bp, 21 predicted proteins | sample M140m3416metaG_FD_203699 | JGI IMG/M metagenome (GOLD analysis project Ga0315315, IMG submission 203699) | Ammonia-oxidizing marine archaeal communities from Monterey Bay, California, United States - M1 40m 3416 | ecosystem: Environmental > Aquatic > Marine > Intertidal zone | place: USA...
ATCCATTTGATTATTTGCGATGGTGGTATCCTGGCTCATTTGAGAAACAATCCAAACAACAGATTGTAACCATGATAGCAACAAATAATAATCTAACTTGGTTGAATTATGGAAGTGGTAATAGAAATATATTTAAAAATAGAATTGGATATGCGTTTAATGCGTTACTAGCTGCGTTTAGAGAAGCTCAAAAAACCTTAGACCCAAACGAACCGAACGAAGATCCGATCATTCGATTGTTTGATACAACTGTTTTAAACGTGAATTCCGACGACTTTGGAACACCAATCAATAAACGAACGATGGGTGAACTTTTTACCTTAAAATACGAAGACGTATTCTACTATGTCATGGTGGATGCAGATGATAATATAAAGGAGATTCGACCAGCAAAATATTTGAATAAACAAGCAAAAGAAGCAGCTGAAAGTGAAGCGCGTGAGGAGGATGAATTAGCAAAGGAACTAGAAAAGCAATTAGAGGCAGGTGAGAGTAGTGATGAAGATTATGTACAATCGTCTGACGACGGGTATTACATTCATAGTAGCGATAGTGGTAGCGACGAATTGTAAGTGTTTTAAAAATGAGTAATTTTAAACAATATTTTTGTTATATGCAATTAAAATTTTATGAGAATGATCCACAGATTCTTGGAGTGTACGACACCTACGAAGAGGCACTAAAACGCATACAATCAGAATTTGATATTACCGAAACTTCCGACTACACCGAATCAAACTTCCAACAATGTTTCCATAGGGAATGGCTAACGACAAATAAATCTCGGCGCGTGTGGATTAAAGCATATAAAATGGGTGATTATGATTATTATAAAAATTAAATATCTGTTTCGCGTCGTCTTCGTTTCGAAGCTCGCGTTGCTTTTCTTTTTCCGTCGCGTTCTCCTTTGGTGGCAGCATAATTGAATTCGTTCAAACTGATACTGTCGATACTTTCCAAGTCACCCTGAATGGATACGGCGGGCGAGAAATTGGATAGGGTATCAAATGTTTCCCAGTCAAATTTTTTGCTCATATCTTCTTGTTGCGTTTGTATCGGGCCTTTCAGGACGGCATCTAGTTTTTGTCGGAGCATGTTTACGTCTTGTTGCATGGTCAAAAACATTTCGGCGTACCTCGGTTGGGTAGGTGTGCTTGTTCGGAATGCGTTGATATTTGGCATGTTTGTGTTTAATTGTGGAGACGGTGGCGGTGTTTTCTCGGACCCTTGTTTTTCGGTCACGGATCCATTGCTGGATACTAGATTGATGACGTGTTTATCCACAATTTCTTTTAAAAACAACGTGACGGGAAAAACCCTCGACGGTTCGACGTGGGTTTCTATCATATTGGAAAGCGTGTAAAGAATATCGTAAAGAATGCGGTGTCTGGAATGCCCTGTTGCATGCACGTTGACGACGGTAGCTTCTTGCCATACGTCGGCCGTTTCTACGTATACGGTGGTGTTTAATTTGTAAGGTGCGGACATGGTGTTTGTGGTAGATTGCATAGATACGTGTTGTTAGTTTTATATACAGGTGGAGCTGGTGAAGTGTATTTTCTTTACACGCTTAATTTATTATTTTTCTATTTATTATTTTTCTTATTTAAATTGCCAATTTTAGAGATTTCTATTTTGCTATTACGATACTAAAAATAATCATGTACACCGCTTAAAATGTTATTTCTAGCGTTTAAACTGTAATTAAATAGCATTAAATATATATAAAACAATCCTTAAAACGCTTTATTATATCAATAATTAAACTAGTTTTTTAATAATTATTTATGTAATTTAAGGCTTTTTTACATTTATATTACCTTTAAATCTATTGATAGAATATTAAAATGCTATGTAAAATATGATATATAAAATGCTATTTAATAGTAATAATATTGTAATTAAAGCATTTTTAAGTGTATTCGTGCTTAAAAAGATAATATTAAGTATTTAGTATATACAGGTTAATTTTCATATTATAAAGGGGCATTTGCTAGCATTTTGCCAGCCATTGAATAAATATATATGCCCAAACAAGACACAACTCCACAAAATATTATATTAATATCTTCGTTGTTGGTATTATTTGGAAGTTTTTCTCTTCTTTACTCACCTATCGAAAATATCTTGAACAAACTCTTCACACCATGTGAAAACTCATTTTCATACAATGTTAATTTAAAACGATGTGATTGTATCGATCCTTTCTTTGGAGATAGGTGTGAGAATTCTAAGTGTGTGAACGGTGTCCCAGTTAGAGGCCAATATGGCTGGTCTTGCGAATGCGATAATTTTTGGTTCGGGACTTTTTGTGATATTTGTGGTACTTACGATGCCGTGAATGGGACGTGCTTTGGAGCACCGCCATATCCAAATTCGAATCTCTGCAGAACAGACACGTATGATTTTGGTGAAATTGAATTTTTGGGTGCAAGGTGTGATCTCGGTTGCTTCAAGGTGGAGAATACTAGAATTATTTCAGGGAATGCGTTGGAGGTTTACTCTATGTTATCCGAGAAGGCTGTTGATAATATACTTGCCTGTCCAGAGGCCAGTTGTTACGGTTGCTCTGCAGATACGAGAGAAGCACTTTGTGTTTCAGGTTTTTTAAAAAGTTTAAATTCAAAGATTTGTAATTTACAATGCGGACCGTGTACGTCACAGTACTGCAAACCCTGTAGTCGTCGTGGAGAATGCGTTCTACGCGGATCTTCGCCAATATGCGTGTGTGATCCACGTTCACGGGGAACTGGTTGTGAAGATCTTTGTCCTGGAGTGACGGAAGTGTTTAACGGTATAGCGTCAACATTATCAGGCACAGAATGTTTTGGAAATGGGGTATGCAATGACTTTGCTGGTTGTGAATGTTACGAGGACGTCGAGGGAACACCGCGGTTTATCGATAATTGCAAATACGAATGCCCAGTCACCAACGGTTTAGTTTGTAATGGCCACGGTACTTGTGATTTAAATAATGATGGCGCTTTTTGTGCTTGTTCTCCAGGCTGGTTTGGGCCTTCATGCACTTGTAGCGATGGTTCTGTGGATCCAAAAACGTGCGCGAATGGCGATTGTAATACTGAAGGAACATGTACTTGTTACGATGATGACGTTCAGGGCCATTGGGTAGGTCAATATTGTAATCAATGTCAAAATAATTTTTTTACGGAAATAACGTCGTGCTTGCAGTTTTGTGATCCAGTGACTTCGTGTTCAAACCACGCCAGTTCATGTGTGGTTGCAGAAACAATAGTAGAATCCAATGGGTTAGTGAAACCGTGCACCATTACAACAAATGACGATGGAACTTTGGCTTATGATGGTACTTGTGCAGTTTGTTCTTGCGACGCAAATTTTGATGATATGATTGCATTGACTCCATTCTTTTCAGAATATGATGATGGAAAATCTTTAGCGTACAGTTGTATGGATTGTTCTAGCGCTTATTACCCAAAAGCCGACACTCAATCTTTTGATGCAGAAATTTGTACTACGGCTTGCACATTTGAAACGTGTAATAACCGTGGAGTTTGTATGCGAGATAGTGGTCAATGTTCCTGTTATGGTTCTTGTCCAGTTGATGCAACAACATATGACGGTGAATGTTTAGATGTTAGTATTGGTATGTCACCTCATATATCTAGCTCGGACAACTGTGGTTCATGTGACACACATTGGGGTCCTAATTTGGATATTTGGCAAGGGTCTTGTATTTTTTATTGCAATCCACTAGCTACTGCCGAAGATAGTTTACCAACGGATTGTTATGTAAATTCTGTGATTCGAGATGAATGTGTATTTTGCTCTGGACGAGCCTCAAATTGTAGCTCCTTAACGGGCAAGCCTGAATGTAATTGTGAAGGTGATTATACAGGTACGTATTGTCAAAATGCATGTGGTTCGTGTAATAATGGGGTATGCGAAGAGAATCGTCTACACAATTGGTTTTTATTAGAGACTCCAGCATATGCTAAAACGAGTGATGCTTCGTTTAAATGCACGTGTGATGCGGTGGATACAGAGGATCGTTTAACGTTTGAAAAGGAGATGTACACTTTAGTAACACATGATTTGTCGATGGAGCGGGTGTTTATTGATTTACCAGAAGCAAAAGAGTATTACGGCGGAACTTGCCAAGGTGCTTGTAAGGTTGGATCGGATGGATCCGTGTGTAACAACTACGGTAATTGTAAAAGCACGCCTATAACGGGATTAGCAGGTTCTGCGACATGTATGACTGATACGGATTGTAACGCAGATCCAAGTAACCCAGCTATTGAAGACACGTCGTACTATTGCCATTTGGAAAAAACACCGACATATTGGCAAGCAATAGAAGAAAAGCAAGTGTTTGAATTATGTTCAGCGGATGAAGTTGACTTTGTAAAAGGTTACATTCAACAAACGGATTGGCATGATTATTGCTTCGAGCATGTTCGAGTTGCTATGCCGAAGGAATTGTTAAACGTGGAATGTTCCACTTGTAGTCAAATTGTTAATGATAGATCATTGTGGACGAATGTTGAAGCAAGTTGTTCCGCCTATTTAACTCATGCAAATCAAGAAACATTACAAGAAAACGTGAAAGGAGATTGTTCTTATGTCGTAGCAAATTTTGATTGGGAAAGCTGGTGTGAATTCCCTTCATCGGATTTTGCAAGCACATGCCCAGCTGAGTGTGTGTCAAATTTCCGATCGGTGGATTGGGTAGGAGATACGGGGTTTTGTGCTACGTTAGATACATTCACAAGCAATACTTTTTTAAGCACACACGCATGTGATACGTACAAAGACAATTCTATCGACTATTGTAGGTTCGTGCCTGAACACGAAAATTCATATGATTCCAATACAGCCTGCTTCGTGGATCGAGAAAGTATCTTAGATCCAATTTCCAATCGACGACTTAGTAATCCATATAGCGGCTCTACAAATCAAGTCAATTGTAAATCTATTCTGCAAAATCAACCAGAAGTGTGTGGATCGATTACAAAAGACATCAATCCAATTAAAGCATCTTGTGATAGCTCCGTACTAAATGTGTTAGGGACAGGCTTGAATGAATGTGAATTGCGAGATCAAGAACACGATTATTGTAGTATTTTAAACAATCGTTTGGATTGGACAAATTGTTCATTAGCTAGACCAAAATGTTTCTATTGTGGTGATGCTGCACACAATATCTACAGTTCGCATATATTATTCGATACGGTAAATGTAGATGCTGCAACGTACAACCCAAATCCAGAAAGCTGTTGCAGGCCTGGTGATATTGTAATCAAATCAGGAAACACGTACAAATGCCATGCTGCCGATAGTTACGAAGATACTTGTCGATACGATGCATGTACTTCAAGTGTACAAGACATCGATTGGACGAATAAACTAAGCACGTTAGACGAATTAAAAAGGTTAGATTCAATTGATATTCCAGCATTGCAATCGGATTCTATAAGACGATCAATGAATTTGTCTTCGTATTGCTCTACACGTCGAACCTTAGATGAAAGCGTTATTACAGAATTTTCATTGGAATCGTTTGATAGTTATTGCAATTTTGTAAACTCTGTTACCGTGACAAGTGCATATACGTTTACAGGTAACCATGCATTAACAGAAGAGCAACAATTGGAATTAAACATTATTAAAAACAATTGGTGGTTGCTTAACAACGGCAATATTATTATTGATTCGTACGATATGGAATACTATTACGTATCAGGAACAAATCGACTGGTAACAACAAATGACATACTGAGTGTGACAGATTCTCTTACGTATAAAATCTTCAATGCGTGGTTGTACTTAGAAGAGGCAAATAACGATTATGTGTTTTCGATTAGCATATCAGATTCGACGGCCGCATTTTTGCAACTTGATTTAAGAAACAAAGTATTGTATGTGAACAATGTTGCAACAACATTATACGGTAGTACGACTGGGTGGCATCGATTAGAGGTAAATATATTGTCCAATACAACGGACATCGTGTGGCAGCATGAATTAAATGCCGAAAAAATCTTGTTGAATCAAGCATTAGCTTGTTTTGGTTGCAATACAATAATTAAAGAAGTTGTTTTGGAATCGCCTGGAGCAAACAATGTCATTTATCACGATATTCGTTTGGTGCAAGAAAACGAAGACATTTCGTTAACGTATTTGGAACAGTCGTTGACGAAGGATGGTGTTAGCAATATTTTGGGGAAGACAGATTGTACTGCATTTAAAGCTACACCAGATTTAAAAGCACTGCTATGCCCGAATGACGACTGTTTACCAGAGTTAGCAAAAGTTAACTTTGGTAGCATTTGTACAAATTATTTTTCTGTTGTGGAACTCACTGAAGAAGAAAAAGTAGCTATTTGTGCATCCGACAGTGTTTGCTTTACACGTTTGAGTACATGGGATTATGCTGCATATTACGATTCATATACTTACAACGACCGTCCTTCACAAACCCGTGTGGAGGCGTGCTCTGCAAGCGAGTGTAACAATTTATTAGAAAGTTTTGACTACGTAGAAATATGCTCGAGTCATTTGAGAGAAGTGTTTGAAACCTGCACAGATTACAGCACAGAGCTTGAAGAGTGGCGTAGTTCGTTTGATAAAGTAGGGTACTGCACGGCTGTGGAAGATGCAAAACAGGATGTGAAAACTTTATTTACAAATGAATTGCACAATTGTTCATCAAGTTGTTTGTCTCGTTTGGATACAATTAATTATTATGAATTTTGTAATGAACGCGCAGTGTACCATGGACCATTTGCGCCATATGGAATGACATTTAATGTATCTGATAATTGTCGCACCGAATTGTTTGGTTTGGACGTTACTCATGATTTAAATCAAGATTGTACAAGTATCGGCAAAACTGGATCGGTTACTGGTACAGGTCAATGTCATAAAGTATCATGTGATTGCACGGATCCAACCATAGGAGGTGAACGGTGCAATATCCAGTGCACAGCAGGAAGTGATGGCTCGTCTTGTAATTCTGAAAGTAATTTAGGGACCTGCTGTTTGTCTACAGGATCGGAGGTGACATTAGCTAATTGCCAAAAAGATGTGTTTCAATCGGATGTAACAATTCACACTGGTCAATGTCTATGCTACTCCGATGATATAGGTGGATCTAATTGCGATACGTTTTGTGATAAATGTTCCGTATCAAATGGCAATTGCATCAACTCTGGATATTGCATGTGTTCCGCTGCACCTTATGAAGAGACGGTAAAGTCTAATTATTACGAAACGGAAGTGCAACAAGTATCTGAATTGCAATTACCATTCAATTGGGCAAATAAGCAAAGTGTAGGTTATCCAAATGGATTAAGCAACGAACAAGAACCATTGTATTTATTGTATACCAACGAAGAGAGTTGCTCTATTACTGATGTGGATAAATGTTGCACGTGGGATGACTTTGTTACTAATACAGGGAACCCGCTGCACGAAAACTATGATCGTAATCAAATAGTGATTAGCACGTCCTCAGGAGATGACTATGTGTGCACTTCCGATATAGTGACATGTGCTAAAACTGCAATATCGTTAGGGAAAACTCATATTGATATGCAGGGTGACATTTATGAGATCCAAAATCCGTATAGCTTGTGGCCTTTGCCTCACGAAATTCGCTTGAGCGAGTCTGCTTTAGCACAAGAACCGACCAATCTGTACAATCCATCGACCGTTTCCCAAAGCACGTTTTTAAATTCAAAATGTCCATCGTACATGTTGGTAGATGGTTATTATCGAGTAGAAGTTCAAAAAGAGAAATGGGTTTCTTTAAATAACAGTTGTTACGATGCAAATATTAGTATTGGCAGCGACAAGGGAAAAGATGTTTGGCAGGTTCATGAATTATGCCAAGAAGACGACAGCTGCACAGGATATTATAAAGATGCAGATGGTGATTTTGTGCGATATACAAGTACACCAAATACAACTTGCTCTACAATGGCATTTCAACGTCCTGCCTTCACGCCTGTGCCTGTAGCTACGTCGTTGGATGTCTTTTTCCGCAACCAATGGTGTAAAGTGAAAGAAGTAGATGGAACGGGTGTAGGTCAATCGATTGAACAGGCATCAGGATTTATTAGCTCGATTGATTGCACGCGTGTGAAGGATGAGATAGTATCTAGTGATTTTAACACCTGCAAGTTTCCATTTTTTATTTACGATAAAGATGAATTAGACAATTATCGAATTTCAAAAATTAATTCTTGTACGGATGTAGATATGTTTGACCCTTCTGGTCAGAAATTGTTAGACTTTGCCTCGTTAAAATCAGAAATTACTAGTGCAACTGGTATTGCAAGTCCAACCTATTGTGTATCGGAATCGTATTTTCAAAATACAACCAGGTTTGTCCAAAATAGCAACCAAGGATATTGTCGATTAAATAATGTCTCTTATGGGAAATGCACTTCCTCATTTGTAGATGCAGCTAATTGTGAATGTGGTCCGACTACCTGTTCCGTCGAAGAATATTGCCATGTCAAAGATTATGGCACAACAGTGTTACATGAGTGCCATGCTTGTACAGATTCGTTGAGTCCAACCCCTGAAAAATGTTGCCAAAAGGATGAGTATTATGTCAACGGCGTATGCAAAGCGAGTTGTGTCGAACATTGGGCGTGCAAATACAATCAAATGGCTCAATTGGGTTCCACAGACCATTACATGATGAATGGTATTCAGTTTTTAAAAGGTACTGGTCCTAAACCAGAATTGTTTTGTACCGATAGTTGCTGGAACCCATTTACTAGTACATGTGAATCTTGTGATACATGCATAGCAAATGCTCCTCATCAAAATCCAATTGATATACTGCGCGAATCCAAAATTGGCGGTTACCATTACATAAAAGATGACGGTACATTTAGTTTTGATGATTCGGACAACGAAATTACCTTCGTGCGTTTATGTCAAGATACATCCAATACGATCGATAACAGCGAATATGCATTGAGCGTGGCAAGTAAGGTGGTACACGAGAAAGTAGATTTTATTCGCACCGATAAATCTGCGCAAGCAAACCCAAGTAGTGCGTGTGGTGAAAGCTGTGGTCTTACATGCCCAGCAACCGTAGATGGCGTGCCATGTTCAGGCAATGGTGTGTGCAATAAAGATTGTTCTTGCTCTTGTTTTACATTGGATTCGAATGAAAAATATATATTGACAAATGTAGAGGGAGTTGGATTTACTGAAATTCCTGATTTTACGGTGGGATCTGCTATGGTCTTCAAGAGTCCGTATCGAGGCAACGATTGTTCAAAAACCTGCCCTGGATGGGAAGATGGAATGGTTCCAGTAGATGTGGAATTAAGTGCAGCAGATAAACAATTTATTATGGGAGAATTGATTTGCTCAGGACATGGCACATGCTTAGTAAATAATGAAGGCGAACCACAATGCCAATGCGAAACGGGTTATATCAATGGGGTGAACTCGAATTGCGAATTTAAATGCCCTGGAGATGGTTGTTCGGGGCATGGTGAGTGTGCGGTTTCTTTACAAGGTACATCCGAAATCTTTATTGAAAATTTATTTTTGGAAAATGAATTTAACGGGGAGGTAACTAATACAATTATGCAAAAAGCATACGAATTGTATCCTAGTAAATCTACGTACGATAATCTAAAGTCTACGTATTACGCGCTGCCTGAGGCAGTGGAAGATACAACAGAAACGGAATTTGCTAGTGTAAAGTATTTGTCGAAATGTCCCAGTTCACATCCGTTTCCTTATCACAATGGTAAATTTTGTTGTGTCTTCCAAACCGTTGCGAATGGCACCAGTATCAATAAACGATCGGCAATATCTGAATGTTCTGTAAATAATAGGATAGCATGTCCAATGAACGCTAACTTTGTTAATAAAGACTCTACAATAGAAGACACGTTAAAGGCGCGTTTAGGGTTAGATTATGTCGGCACTCAATTCATTGATCCAACCAAACCAATGACAACTTCGAGTGTATGTAGTAGCAGTATTCGTACTGTAGAAGAAGATGCATTGTGTGCTGAAGAAGCGCGTGTGATTGCATTGAATACATTTTCTGATAATCCAGCTCATTACACCTGTGATCCAAAAATAGCATTGGTATCGATGCGTAGAAACCAAAGACCGTATTACGACCCGTTAAGCGTATTGCAATTGGGTGCAGGCCAAACCGAGAATGTCATGTATTCGTACAACGATGTGTTTTGCTCCAATATTGTAGCAAGTGCAACAAATCTAAATGGGTTGACCTTGGACGAGCAACCTCAACCAATCACCTTATTAGAATGTGCGACATGTACATGCCAACAAGGTGCTAAATCAGGATTCTGGGATAATGTTATATGCGATGAGTGCAAGTTCGGATTTTTTGGTGAAAGTTGTTCTGGGATGTGTCCAGCAGTTTGTGGATCGGTCAGTGTTGGCAGCACCGAGCTATTTTACGAAGCCTATCAACGTCGAATTGGTTCCACTTTACCGTGTGATGAACCCGTAAACGATAATAGTGCTTTTTATTACAGCTGTCCATCAATTGACAATTTACGGGACATTTTAAATACACAAGCTGTTACTTGGGACAATTCCTATCAACGATCAGTGTATTGCAACGATGGCAGGAATAGCCCTGGATCATGTTTGTCGTGTAATTCTCCATTGATTGGTTCATTGGATATTCGTCTGGATGAGCCGCGTGAATCCTGTTATCGATTAACATGCCCTACTAACATGGATTTCTTTCAACGTGTAAATCGTTTAGAAGATACATTTTCTATCAATTTAAATCTTGCCATTTATTACAGTAATATTGAATTTCAATTGTATGGGAAAGATTTTGGTCAAGCGTACGACACAACAGAAAACACTGGATTGACTCAACATAAACCGATTGATCCTTATGAACCATGCCCTACAGGTTCATTTGTATCCGAATATCATTATTGCTGCACTGATTCAACTAAAGTAACAAACTACGAAGCATTAAATCTACGCGGTTATTTTGTAGAAAAACATGATGCAGAAGCAGTGTCTATACAAGAGTGTGCAGAGAAAGCATTAAGTTCTGCTACGTATACGATAGGAGGTGCTTCTGTGCAATTGGGCCCGTATCGAGAAACGTCAAAGGGATTGTTTGCTTACGATACACAATGTCATATATTTAGAGGATTTGAATCGTTTAATTTGTTGTATGTTTATGATTTAACAGTGGCGCAACGCAGTTTGTTCATAAAACGAGTTGGTGCAGGATTCACCGCCGACCCCGCTTACACGATTTATCGAGCATACGAGACATGTCCCTCTGCAACAAGTCGTGTGTTTCAAGTATGGGATGGGACTTTGGTTTCGTCTGCCACAACGAATACTATCTCCACCTCTTATGAATTGGGTTGTGAGTTCAATAATATTTATCCTACGTATTTTTCAGAAGCCAGTGATGACATTATTGATGGTGCATTAGTTGGTAGTTCAAAAGATCCGTACACAACAGGAGGAGAAGCAATATTGGATGTTATCAATGTGATAGAAAGAGATCAATGTTTAACATTATTTTATGAAAAGTGTGCACATGGGCATTCCTCAAATATCCAAAATCCATTTCTCACTTATTATGCGTTGATGAAGGTGCATGAATATTTAGAATTACAGTTCCCTGATGGTGCAGATCAATCGGGTAAATGTAACATTGACATGTTTAAAGGCAAGCTCTGGTGTCCACAATGTCCTAGATGTGACTACAAAGGTTCTATTCCTGGAGTGGATTTTGAATTAGTTGAGGGTACAAAATGCTTGACAGGAGCGTTTCCCTACTGTAAATCAAGCACATCTTGTACATCCGATCATTGGAAACAAGACGATACGTGTGAATATGCAGTTCCCAATCGTACATATTATTTATACGATGCAACACGCCAAACCGTTGCGTTTTCAGATTACACCAGTACACTCATAGGGTTAAATACTGTAGACGAATGTGCGGAATTGGCGTATAACGCAAACACATACCAAGGTGTGTTTGTTGTAGACAACTGCGGAGAGCTAAGCTGTAATTGTTACAAAATCAACACGGTAAACGACAATACGGTGAGAGGAAAACCTTCCCAATACATGTATCAACTCAACTACAGCACAAATAATGGGATCAATGTATTTGAAGAATACATCAGCACGTTTACAAATGGCAGTAGTTACGACGGTTCGACGTTGATGGGCTGGTACGTGGAACGGATGAGGCAAGCCGTTCCTGATAAATATCGATACTTTAAAATACCTGCAGTTAGTAATTTAGTTGAACACTACGAACAATGGTTGGAGTGCACTTGCATAGAAGATCCGAATGATGTCGATCATTGCGAAACCTTTGATGTTCGAAATTGTGTGAAATTTAATCCGTTACAATTTGAATGGGAACTTGTGTGGTACACCAGAGGGTCTACAGCAATCCCTTACACGGCACCTAAAAAAGAAGTCAGTGCATCGGATATTCATGATGAAGATGGGCAAGGTGCTGTGTTACGAACTAGTGCAAAACTACGATCAAACGTAGAAATCATGGAAAATACGATACCAGATTCCTGTACCGAACCACGATTAGATAGCTACCAAGTCATACCAAGCTTAAAAATATACAACGCCCCCGATGTAGAGTGTGGAAAGGAAACCGTATGCAGCTGCGATGACCAGCCTGCCTCTGAAGATGGCACCATTGATTACGAACCTGAACTTATTTACGATTCAACTGGCAACCAATTGCATCACACCGAGTGCATGGAATTAATTGGTGTTGCAAACACCTATTCCTTAAATATGTGCTACTTGGAAGCGTTGGAACGATTTAATTTTTACAATGGTGCATATTTTGGAAGCAAAGGATTATTTGCGGTCGAACGGCCTCAAATCACCAATCCACAATTGTATTCTTCTGACGAATACTTGGAATACAATTTTACAACTAGTAACGTTTTAACATGTTATGTTTACAAAAATGTCGATTCAAATGTGTTGAACTCAGACACTTTTAATGTATTGGACCCTGGCCAAAGTGTGTGTCAATCTATAGAAAATACAAAAAAAGGCTGCGCTAGATCAAAAGATCAATACAGGGAATTGAATAGCAATGCAACTGTCGTAGGTGCAACAGACCTGTATGATAATAAATGCGAAAACCCAATATTTATTCAATCGTACCGAAGTCCTCATGTCTCGCAAACTGGTAACGTATTTTCAAAAGTAAGTCCACAACACAGCGGCAAACTAGCTTGTTATGATTATGGTCCATGTTACAGTGTAAATGCATCAGGCATCACCAATACTAAATTTTGCTCTTGCAGACCAAGTATTTTTACTGAACAATTTCCTGGCCTCTACTATCCAAATTTTCAAGATACTCCATTGCATAATTTGGATGCGAGCCAATGGGGTGTCGTAGGGCAAGATTTTATAGCGTCTTTTGGATTTTGGACAAGTGCAAGAGATAAAGTAGCAGGAGAAGGATCAGGCGGCTTTACCAAAACTGTATTTGACACATACGAAAAAGACATTTTAAATATGTGCTACGACGATATGGCGGTGCAAGGCAATGAATTGTTTAAGTTGTCCAATCGAGAATTAAAACAAGATCAATACACAGGATACCATTTATTATTTGCTGGTGTGCAATGTCCAGCATTTGCAAATTTGCATCAACCATTTAATACGCGAACGAGAGGCCGATTCGCAGCGGACGTGTGGACGGAAGATGACCCATTGAACTTTTATGGACAAACGTTGAAAGGATCTGGGCATACGCTACTGCAAAAAATACATGTTACGACGCAAGGTAACCAATATTACCAACAAGTCTCTGGAAGTCCTGATGGCAGCATGTCAGCGTCTGAATGTGAAACTTACGCTGGTGTCTCTTGGGGTGGGTCACTAAGTATTTCAGGTGAAATTAAAGGTTGTTATATTATAACTGGTACAGGAGCTACTGCAGGAAACGTTTATTTCAACACAGACACCACAAGCACTGCGTTATGTTCTTTGGCTACACGGGCGTGTATCCAACGCCGCTACCATGGGGGTGATTTGAATTATATTTTTGGAAAAGCACTGTTCATGCTTGATTATCGACAAGTGGACATGTCCAGTCTTTACTTTGGTGATCCAAATTATGGCACCCCCGTATTTGGCACCGAGATACACCCTATTCCGTACGAAAGTGTAATCAAATCCTACTGCGATGCTGGGGAACAGCCGTATAAAAGGTTCGGTCCATGCGTGAACTTGAAAGGTAGTCGCGTGAATGGCAAGATATACATGAAACATTTTCATGACAGTGATCATTATAAGGTGAAAGAGCTGAAAACGTGGGACAGTAAAAATTCAGACGAGTATTACGAGGTAGAGTCAGGGGCACCTGATATGAGTGTATCACCGACGGAATGTCAAGCGTTTAATGATGCACAGGGATATACTTACAATAGTAATTTGAACAATACAGCTAACCCAAAAGGATGCTTTTCGTATCCTACTCAATCAGAGGTGTATTATAATTCGGCAGCAACAGGAACAGATTGTAGTTCTACAAAACCTTGCATCCAGAAACTAGAAATCAGCGTCGAAGGCGATGTCCTATTGGAGCACGATACCGTTATTTTAATCATTAAAGATGGGAAATATTTTGCCGTCAACAATTTTATACCCGTAACGACTGCCACCATTGAAAAAGATAGATTTAAAATGTACACGCACACCTATAATGCAAGAGCAGCCATCCGAGAACCAATGTTTACCAAACATTCATTTTACGATTCGCATACCTGTGCCCCCCATGGAGCTACTGTTAATCCTCGGATAAATGCACCCGTTCAAGAAGTCACCGATGCCTTTCTGTTTATGCGACCACAGAACGAAGCCATTGTAAAACAAGGCACTTGCCAGCCGCAGCAAAGTGCCGATTCAACCGACTCATGGGGAAACATGGCAGTATGTGAAGATTTAGCAGCTGCACAGATAAATGGTGTGAGCTATGCGCCATCATGCAGCTGTCCTATCGGGTTTGCAAATATGCGCTACATTGATTACAATCAACCATGGTCACTGCATGGAGGATGCTCCAGCATTGAAGGGGATTACAAAGGTGGATTCATTGATTACAAACCGTGCAATGGTATTGGAACATGCTCTGTCTATTTGGATACACCGCAATGTTGTGGCTACGATACTGTGACATGTGATGCACAATACAAAGGACGATGCGTCGATGCAACTGGCAAACCAAAATTAGATACCTTGGACCATCAATTTTGCAATCGACCATTTGCAGGTTGCTCCAAAAAGCAACGCAATGGGTTAGCGATTGACGAAGACAATATTGAATGTGGTGGGCCAACCGCCGTAGAAGATACGTTCAATGGAATGACAGAGGAATGGGTAAAAATTGCCGACTACGTAGAGGAATCTCGCACCACCAATGACGCAACAGACGAAATGCAAGGTGTGGTGTACGTGGATGGCAAACCCAGAGATGCCATGCGATCCAATTACGCTATTTTAACGAGTGGTTGTTACGCATGTACCGATGGTAGATACAATGCTGAGGAAGGTAAAGTTGAATGTCGAGGATGTTTTGAAGGTAAATACAGCGTGAATACAAAAAACCCATGGACGATCCCACCTACACAAAATAATGGGTATTTAAAAAGTGATAGAGGTGAAAAGGTCTACGAATACGAATGGTGGAAAGTTAATGGATATCCAACGGAAGGTGCAACTTGGCATGAAGTCAATGAATGGCTAGTGAAGAAGCCTTTGGAGCCTTACCAATTGAATTCAGATGGGGTTTGGGAATACAATCCAACCATTCCAATGAATCCCGTGATTGCACACAATTGGGTTACAAACGAATATGCGACGTCTTGTGCAAATTGCCCAGATAATTATGCTAGTATTCCGTTGGCTGCGGAGAATAATAATACAGGGGATGCAGCACTAGGGTATCCAGGTTTCCCTGATGATAGTACCAGGGTTCGCACCAATAATAGAAATTGTCTGGTTTGCCCTCCTGGCTACGACACAGGCGTAGCTGATCATTTACAAGTTGGTATTTCTAGATCGGTGCAAGAGGAGTGCCCGTATGACTATCCATTTGCCTTTTCAACAAAAGATCATGCTCCATATTATGGCAGCTATTGTTGCAAAAACGAGGCCAAGCGGATCAATCCCTACATGTTTCATACCACCGCCAGCGATGGGTGCGATGATTATGTTCGCTGCACGTCTGAATTTGATTACGCGACAAATGGATTTTATTGTGTGGATGCGGTCCGTGATATTCCTACGCATCAAATTGAAGTGCACATGTGGAACAATCGGGAGAACGTGTGCACCCAATATATTACTAGCAATGCGTTGGAATATGAAAATATTTGTGAGTTTGTTGAAGTAAGCTCAGGTAATCCTGTACGGCATGTCTCGGAAAGTGAATGTCAACTTTTACACAGTACTGAAATCGGAAGTGGTGCGGGAAATTACGATTGGCATGGAACTTTATCACAAACGGTAAATCCTGCTGGTTGTTTTTATCAACTCAGTGGGAATACTTACAAACTTTATTACAATACCGATATGACTTCAACGGAACCTTGTGGGAATGAACATGGATCCATTTGCATTCAAAAAAGATCATATCAATTGAGTGCATCCCACGAACACTTTTTCATCTCTGTGGATGCCTACATGACCATTGAATTGAAATACAGGAATGTAGAAGGAGCAGTGAAACTAGTCATAAATATTGATCCCAACCATCCATACACCAAAGAAGATACGTTTCAAGATATTCAGCTGCGCAGAATTGTTCCAAATTACAATATTCTGCTTGACAAAGATATATCTTGTAATGGAATCTTTTTAGAAAAAACATTTACAACAATCTTTTTTGATCGCACATTAAATCATGGAAGTTACGAGAAAATACAATTAGGAAGCAACGTAGATGAAGGTGCATGTGCTATACTGGTGATTGATTACCATAAGCGCCAACTAGAAAAGTCAACCATACAAGCCTATTTTACGTTGGAAGCAGGAACCTGCTACACGTATGCCGATGAGGTGTGCGCCGATGGCTGTATTGAAAGCAATTTGCCAGGTAAAACCATGCGAATTGCGCCGTATGGCACAGACATCACTGGATCGTCCTGTTTCTTGCAATCGGTCCTAGATATCAAGGAAGGATCGGCGTTTTGTCGCAAATGTCCAAGAGGAAAATTCAATTCTAGAGCTGGAGCCAATTGCTTGCCTTGTAGTATTGGAAAATATCAAGATGAAGAAGGAAAAGTTTCCTGTAAAATATGTGAAAACAATAAGTATGAATTTACAACTGGATCAGCAACTTGTATAACATGCCCTGCTGGATCCGAAAACAAAGTTAATGACCCAGTACATTGCAATTTGTGTGAAGCGGGTACGTATTCCGACGACAGCAGTGATTGTAAGGAATGTCCCGCGGGTAAAACCATTGCATTCAACTTTGCGTCGTTTGCAGGAAAAGAATTGCAAATTACTAACTTGGATACAACGGTGGTAACGGGTCCAATGATTAATTACGATCCACGTTATGATTACACAGCTATTACAGGTTATGCCGAATTGGACGTTTACGGCAATTATATTACAGGATTTTCTCCATTTTTTGAGGGTATGCAACACATGCAATTGACCTCTCACGACTCTATAAATGATTGCATAGATTGTAAACATGGATTTGTATCGTCACCAGGTGATCATGAATGTTTAGCCTGTGCCGTTGGTAAATATGCCATAACGGATTCAGCAGGACAAACAACATGCCAATTTTGTAGAAACGGAGTGGTCAAATACAGGCAAAATACATTTGTTTCTGTTGGAAATTTTATATGCAATCCATTGGAACGGCTTGGCGAAGTTATTGATGATATTGGTATTGTAACGGAGAACGATTTTACATATGCAGAAACAACAAATGCTGCCTTTTTAGACTATGTAACGGTGACCTCGGAACAAGATGCAAAAATATTTTGCATGAAGCATAGTACGTGCCAAGGGTATGTACAAAAAGTCATGCGTGACGGGTCCATTGAATGGCAAGTGCCAAAAAGCGATGAATCTGGAATTGCCATTTCAAAAACGTACACGCAATACGAAGATAGCGTACCCGATTATTATGCGTATGAAAAAGTAGCTGCTGATAATTTGTGCGGAAACGATGATACATGCGTTGGCTACTATGAGGATACCGCACTATCCAAAACCTACAAAATCTTGCCATTTACGGTTGAAGAGGAAGGTATTTACAACGGGCAAACCTTTACGGTGGAAAAAGATGCCGTGAAACATTGCGCTGCTAGTGCCACGTGTGAAGGAGTCAGTAAAGTAGAAACGTACGATCCGTTCGTGGCGGCGGAGGAAGTTCTGACCATTGGTTATCAGCAAGTGACGACTGGTAATCCTGCACAAAAAGAGGATGCTACATATGTGACGGAAAGTGAATGTACAGCTTATGCTCAACGAGCTAATTTAGCCACTATAATTCCTCACAGTCATAACAATGAACCTCAAGGTTGTTGGAAATTTTCAGGAGACAATAAAGTTTATTTTAACACTGATGGAACAAGTTCTGGTTGCAGTAGTACTTTTAAATGCATCCAAAAAAAGCCAGCAACCGTCCACCCCGACGAGATTCTCTTGACGATACCCGACCAGGCAGAGAACAATGCACAACAATGCAAATCAGACGCCGATGCAGAAGGTGCTCCATTTGTGGAATTGCCATACAACGTCTTATCTACGTATACAACTTGTGAGGAAGAGCACACCGATTTCGGATTTCGAAAACCAACACTAGACGAATGTAGTGAAATTGTATCTTTTATGTGGGCACAAGATTTGATCACTCCAGACGGGACGAGTGACGTCACGTTGCCCGCTATGGGAGGAACAACATCAAATGTAGCGCGACCTGATGCTTGTTATTTATGGATTGGTGCAGGTGTTCATGTTGGAAGAAGGGAAGTATGGTATCCCACTGCATCCAATACCAATTCATGTAATCGCAACGACGGTGGTAGCGAACGTTACTGTGTCTGCAAAAGTGAGTACAATGCGCCGTATGGGTGTTCGAAGGTCGGAGATACATATGTCTACAATCATGGAAATTTCAAAACAAGCAGGTTGAGTTGCCGCGCATATAGCTTGCAGCATAATTACTTGTTTTGGGATTTGGTTATAAACTACATAGAAGTGGACTCTGGGAGTCCTGCCGTGGAAGCGGATGCTACATATGTTACCGAAAGTGAATGTGCAGCTTATGCTCACCAATATAATTTAGCCACTATAATTCCTCACAGTCATAACAATGAACCTCATGGTTGTTGGAAATTTTCAGGAGACAATAATGTTTATTTCAACACTGATGGAACAAGTTCTGGTTGCAGTAGTACTTTTCAATGTATCCAAAAAGGCGGGAACAACATGTTATGCCAATTAGGTAATACATTACAATAAACGATAATATCTTTCTGTATATATATACTTTACAAGTGTTTTAACATGATCTTCCTTATCCTTCTTTTAGCGGTATGCGATGCCGTGAACCTCAATTCAAACTACTTTAAGTCTGATTTTATTGTACCTACAGATTGCACGATCCAGCCAACGCAGCAAGAATGCATAAAGTATGCACAATTGACAATGCAGCAAGAGGTTGCATTGGTAGAAGTGTCCAGTGGACAGCCTGCTACGTTGTATATGGAGGTTAGTTCTGGGAGTGCCGCCGTGGAAGGGAGCCCTGAATGGATGTCAGAGAGTGAATGTGAACAATATACCACTGACAATGGATATGCAAGTTTCTCCTATAGCACTACTACTGAGAGACCACCAGGATGCTGGTACTATGCAGTTACGAATCAAATATATTGGAATCACCATGCAACAGGTACAACATGTGATCAAGGTCCATGCATCCAGAAAAGCCCAACAGCCGCGGCATACGTCACTGAAAGTGAATGTGCAGCGCTTTCGCCTTATGGTGGACCATTTGGTGCAACATCTGGAACCTTTCCACTGGGTTGTATTAAGACAACCACATCATATTATTGGAATCCAGATGCGGGTGATGCTGGCACAGCCTGTGGTACCGAATCTTACAACTGCGTCCAAAAACATAGCTACTACAATTTCGGGCACGTCGAAGTTCCCGCGGGCCTACCAGCTCTGGAATCCGATATTCGATATGTGGGAGAGAAGGAGTGCCAGGTGTATGGGGAGTCCATAGGTAAATGGAACACAGCATATAGTGTGGTTTCGTGGAATAATGCTGTCCCAAAAGGTTGTTACATATGTGGCTCTAGTGATTGCACTGGTAATTATGAAGACTTAGTACAATACAATACTGCTTCACCTACACATCCTTGTGGAAATAGAGCTGGAGATAACTGCATCCAACGCGACGTGATAACCCACCACGCTGCCGCCGAAGGTTGTCTTTCTGACGGCAAAGTACGTTGGAACATTCCATTCATTGAAGTGACGTCTGGGGCACCTGCTACGTTGTATGTGGAGGTTAGTTCTGGGAGTCCTGATTTGAGCATGTCGGAAAGTGAATGTGAACAGTATGCTACAAGTTTAGGATTATCATGGGGTATATGGGATACCACTAATAATTACGGTGTAAATTACGCGAAAGGTTGTTTACAACCAAATGTAGGTGATATTCGCTACAACAAGGATACTACAAATCATTTATGTGGTACAGATACGGGTTCTGGTCCAGTCAATTGCATCCAAAAGAGTTCAACTGCTGCGGCATACGTGAGCGAGGATGAGTGTAAAAATTATGCAGAAAGTATAGGTCAAACATGGGACACAGCAAATAGTGAGGTTTCGTGGAGTGGTGTTCCGAAAGGTTGTTACATGTGTGGCTCTAGTGATTGCACTGGTGTTTATGTAAACTTAGTACAATACAATACTGCTTCACATGAAATTCCTTGTGGAAATAGAGCTGGAGATAACTGCATCCAAAAGCCAATCACCGAGCTGCCGTGCGCCCCGCATCAGTGTATATGCAAGCGTGGCAATGTGGCAACGACGACGTATCAAGCAGGAACTCTATCGGATCGCTTTTTTGAGTATGTTGAAGTCAGCGTGGGTAGTCCAGCCGTGGAAGGGAGTGCGTATGTGACGGAAAGTGAATGTCACAATTATGCGTTGAAGTATGATTATGCTTGGAATCCCAGTTACACCAACACAGCAAATCCATCAGGGTGTTTTAAGCAGTATAGTACTGTCTATTTTGGTACTTATTCTGTAAGTGAAGGGGCCGAGTGTGGTGCTTTTGGTGTTTCCATGTGCATCCAAAAAATTACAAAAACACACCAATTGATCAAAGTGACGACTGGGGCACCTGCTTCGGGGTATGTAGAAGTCATCTCTGGAAGTCCAGTGGTAGGCAGCCCTGAATGGGTGTCGGAGAATGAATGTAAACTTTTACATGGTACTACAGTTCAAGGTGGTGGCATCGATAGCAATGGTATTGTTGAACGTGGTGCGGGAAATTACGATTGGCATGGAACTTTATCGCAAACGGTAAATCCTGCTGGTTGTTTTTATCAGAGGTCTACGACTACGGTGTTCAAACTGTATTACAACAGAGATTTGACTTCCACGGAACCGTGTGGAAATCCAAATTACTCTAACTGCATCCAAAAAAGTCCAACTTTTGATGCATACGTCTCCGAATCGGAGTGCGAGGCGCATAGTGGAGCTAATTGGGGTGGGCAAGTAGATATTGCAGGTGAAATTAAAGGGTGTTATATTATTCCAGATACAGGAATGTATTATTTCAATACAGACACTACAAGCACCGCATTATGTTCTTTAGGTTCACGAGCTTGCATCCAAAAAGCTCCCTTCCACGGCAAATCCGTGCAGAGCATCGTCAAGCAAGCGATTGATGCCGTACTTAATGCGGAGATGCATTATGCCGAATCCGTAAATGTATTTATCGAGGATTTTGACCACCCAAAGACAACTGCAAGTGATACCTTGTACACGAAGCAGGCGGCATATGAGGTAACAGATTTTAATTTTTTGTACAGTACCATTACAGCTAACCAAGAATGGCGACCTGCCATACCATTCAATACATTAGAAGAAGCAAAAGCATCTTGTTCCGCAGATTCCAGCAATTGTTTAGGGGTAACGCACAGACGTCTTGATGGAACGCATCTGTACCTTCGGCACAACGGAAATAGTAATTTACAGTTAGCAAGTTATGAACAAGAGCACGACGAGCGCTTATACTTTCAATTATTGGACAGGCCATTTTTTATTCGTTTTCCAATTGATGCATCTACCGTAAGCAACGACTTGAAAGCGTTATGCGACAGCTACCCGTCCTGCTTCGCACGTGGGAACTATGTAAATACACATGATGCGGAGTGGGACAGCAGCAACTACCCAGGAGATGGAAGTGGCAACTACATTGCGGTATTTTACAAGCAATTCCAGCTTCAGCAGGCTACGAAAGTGAACGCGGTGTACAGGAGCCTTTGGAACATTCTTGTCACCTCTGGTAGTGCAGCTGTAGAAGGGAGTGCTGAGTATGTGACGGAGGCGGAGTGTGTATTTTATGCTCAACAAGCTAATTTAGCCACTACTATTCCTTACAGTTATGCACCCGAACCTCATGGTTGTTGGAAATTTTCAGGGAACAGTAAAGTTTATTTCAACAGTGGTGGAACAAGTTCTGGTTGCAGTAGTACTTTTCAATGCATCCAGAGAGGGGGAGTAAGTTACGTCTCCGTCGATACCCTCTACGAAGCCTTTCAAGGTTGCGAGGCATCCACGTTGTGCGAGGGCATTACGGGGTACCAAGAGGTCACTATTGGTGCTGCTGCGACGCAAACCGTACTACTGGATCAAGATTTACTCGTTACCGATGGAGACGATTTTCAATTGATTGTGTACGATTTTCAAACGGGCGACTGCACAGGGAGTGGTGGTGACTATACAGTGACCACGTATGCCGACAAGGGCATATTTCACGTCCTGCAAGCTTGCCATCGTGGTGGATCGACGGAAAATCCAGTCTCCTTTTTTGGGAAACGCGTGCTGAAGAAAACGGCGGTGGCAACCGAAACATGCAGCGAAGATTGCACTTCGCTAGGATACAAGGTGTCGCAAATGACGGACTCTGGTATTCGATACATACAAGTGACGTCGGGAGCGCCTCTTGTTTCTACGCACGCACGTTATGTTAATCAAGCAGAATGTGAACAGTATGGAATTGATATGGGATACAATGATCAAAATGGAGTTGGTATTTACAGTTTTAACGATGCAGGTTACCCATCAGGGTGTTTTTTCAAAGGTAGTAACCCAGTATATATATATTTCAACAGTAATGTTGGAAGCACGGCAACATGTAGTGAAAGTAGTGACATGGCATGTGTCCAAAAAGTACACGATGCGAATTGCCTTTGCACGCAAAAAGTTCGAGCATCGGGGCACAATATCAAAACGGATTGTTTCCCTGGGTTTGAGTTGAAAGAGGAAGTGGTCCAAGTCAGCTCTGGGAGTCCCGCCTTGGAAGGGAGTGCTGAGTATATAACGGAAACTGAGTGCTCAACGCTTTCTCCTTATGGTGGTGCATTTGGTGCAACATCTGGAACCTTTCCAATAGGTTGTATTAAGACAACCACATATTATTGGAATCCAGATGCGGGTGATGCTGGTACAGCTTGTGGTACTAGTACTTACAATTGCATCCAAAAACGAAAAGCTTGCGAACCGTGCCCTGCTGGGACGACGATTGCCATGTTTAGTTTGGTGACGTCGGGAGCGCCTGATATGAGTGTCAGTGATTCGGAGTGCGAACAATATGCAATTAGTAATGGTTTAACGTGGTATGGTTTATATTCTGGTACAAGTAACCCCGATGGTTGTTTTTTACAGTATTCAACCGTGTATTACAATGCCAATGGTGGTTCGTGCAGCGTCAATCCAAACTCGAAATGCATCCAAAAAGCAACATCAGGCTGCAACCTATGCCCTGCAGGATCCGATAGTGTACCGTACAGTAGTGAATGTTTTACCTGTCCTGACGGGGAAAGCAGCATCCCAGGCGGGCGTTGCACCAACTGTTTAGCAGGACAATTTCAAGTGGGTGGCTCTGGTTGTACCGATTGTACAAGTGGGTACCAAGACGAGAACGGAGCGGCAGCGTGCAAAGATTGTCCTATTGGAAGTTTGGCAGCTAGCGAAGGTGGTACTTCCGTATCGGTATGTACCTTGTGTACCGCTTCCTATCATCTGGTAGGAAACACTTGCACCATTTGCCCTGGCGGCAAAACGAGTGTGACAGGTGATCCCTGTACGGATTGTCCTGTTGGGAAATACGGACAATCTGGTGTTTGTCAGAATTGCCACGCAGGGCAATATCAAGATGATGAAGGAGAAAGTTCGTGTGAATTATGCCCTGACGGCAAAACAAGTGTGCCAGGTGATCCCTGTACGGATTGTCCTGTTGGGAAATACGGACAATCTGGTGTTTGTCTCGATTGTCCTTTTGGTAATTATCAAGATGATGAAGGAGAAAGTTCGTGTAAATTATGCCCTCAAGGCACCTACAGGAGTAAATATAAAGAAGATTCTAGCGGGGCTCCACTCCAGTGGACTATGAGTAATGCCGAATGTCAAGAGTATGCAGACGGAGTGGGGCTAGAATACAAAAGTCCTAAGTCAGCCTACCCAAGGGGAACTTGTTGGGCTAAACCTTGTTTTTCTTGGGGTTGTAGTGTACAAGTATTCATAGGTACAATGAATGACGGTGTTAGAGATTGTGGATCTGGTTCTAATTCATATTCACCATATCAAGCTGTTTGTGTTCATAAGGTTTCTACGACTTCCAGTAGTGTAAATGATTGCACGTCTTGTGCGGCTGGAAAATACAACGATGCGACGGGAAGCGCATGGGCAGTGGCGTGCAAAGATTGTAATGCTGGGCAATACTCAGGACAACAAGCATCGTCGTGTACAAATTGCGTAGCTGGTACATATTCTAGCGCTGGTGCTACATCATGTACTAATTGTGCAGCTGGACAATACTCATCGGCAGCTGTAGCTACTTGTACTAATTGTGCAGCTGGTACATATTCTAGTGCTGGTGCTTCTACTTGCACGAATTGTGCAGCTGGTACATATTCTAGTGCTGGTGCATCTACTTGTACTAATTGTGCAGCGGGTACATATTCTAGTGCTGGTGCATCTACTTGTACGAATTGTGCAGCTGGTACATATTCTAGCGCTGGTGCTACATCATGTACTAATTGTGCAACAGGTCAATTTCAAGCCAGTTCTGGGCAATCCAGTTGCGGAAGTTGTGCAGGGGGAAAATATCAAAATTTGAATGGTCAAACGTCATGTAAACTTTGTGGTGCGGGTAAATACCACAACAACAATGGGCAAACAGCTGGGAGTTCCTGTACAAATTGCGTAGCTGGTAAATATTCTAGCGCTGGTGCTACATCATGTACAAATTGTGCAGCGGGTACATATTCATCGGCAGCTGCAGCTACTTGTACGAATTGTGCAGCTGGTACATATTCTAGCGCTGGTGCTACATCATGTATTTGGTGCCTAACGGGTACATATTCCAGCGCTGGTGCTGCATCATGTACTAATTGTGCAGCGGGTACATATTCAGCTGCAGCTACATCTACATCATGTACTAATTGTGCAGCAGGTACATATTCTAGCGCTGGTGCTGCATCATGTACTAATTGTGCAGCGGGTAAATATTCCAGTGCAGCTGCAGCTACTTGTACGAATTGTGCAGCTGGTAAATACGCTAGTTCTGCGGGCTCGAGTCAGTGTACAGACGTAAGCCGTTGTCATGACGGGACAGGTTGTTCAAGTGGTTTAGGTTGTACGGGTCAAACAAGAAGCGATACTATAAGAAATCAGTACTACCACTGGTCAAATGATGTAGCTGGTTCTTTGCTTCACAAATACGGTTCTAGTAGTTTTTCGACATCACCAGCTGGCAGAGCATGGACATGGACAGATGCAGATGATTGTTTCCTACTCTGTGCGGCCAACAGTGAATGCGAGAAATTCGAGTTGTGTTCCCCAAATTCATGTTGTATATATAAACAACATACTATTTACACGGTTCAAGAGTTAGGGTACGAATCGTATAGAATGAATTGCTAGGTGGGCTGTAGTAACGGGTTGTACGACATGTGCTGCCAATTTAATACAAAAAAATATGATCAGAAAACATATTGTTAGAACGTTTGTATATAACTACTACTTAAGTGTTTTAGAAGCTCCGCTATGTTACGGTGTATCACTCTTTTGTTTCTATGTCTCTCTTTCTCCGATGCCATCATTGAATACCATGAAGACGCCACGTGGGAACTCCAAACCTCCGATCCTCCAAATTGTCAACATTACCCGTCCAAAGCCGAGCTTCAAGGGCACGTGGATAGCATTTATGGATTAGCAATTGGTGAAGTGACGTCGGGAGCGCCAGATTTGAGCGTGAGTGAAGACGAGTGCGAGGCGTTTGGCGAATCTGCTGTTGCGTACACTTGGTTATCTACTACGACATATCCGAGTGGATGCATTAAAAAAGTAGATGACGGCAAGGTATTTTACAATAGAGACACAGGTAGCATAGTAGCATGTAGTACACAGAAAAAATGCATCCAGAAAGTCGTCACAAAACCCGTCCCCACCATCAGCGATGCCACGTTACCGCATGGCGCGCTCTACAGGCCATTGTACGTAGAGGTTACTTCTGGAAGTCCTGATTTGAGCGTAAGTCAAAGTGAATGTGAGGCGTATGCAGAGAGTCAAGGTCTAGAATCACAAGCCCCTGGATACAGTGATACACAACAGACAAATGGATGTTGGAGACATTCTGCAAATGATAAAGTATACTACAATAATGACGGGTTAAATGACGGGACGTGTTCCTCAACTTACAACTGCATCCAGAAGAACAATAGAGCTATCCCCGACAACGACTACACGGGATTACCTGATTTGACCGTCACAGAGCAAGAGTGCGAAGCATACGCCAACAGTATTGGATTAGCATTTAGTGCACATGATGATACTGCTATTATAGGTTTCACTCGATATTCGGGTGGTGCTTGTTATTGTATTTCGCATTACGGTATTGTCGATCGAGGGGCTGGTGCAGCCAGGTACACCCGTGGATGGTCCACTGCCAATAATGTAGCTAGCACTGAAGCATGTAAAAACATTTGTTACAACCTACAAGAAGCAAAAGCAGTCCAAGGATGTTCTCGATTGTTGAAGTCTGTGGTTCGCAGTGATATTTCAGCAAGTGATGTCATTGTCTACATTCGAAACTCCTATTACGATCCACCAATTCAATGCAATGCTAATAATTTTGCAGGCATATGCATCCAGGATGTCCCCTTTGTGTTTAATGTGCCGTTACATGTGGAAGAAGTGGCGTCGGGAACGCCGCTACTTAGCAGCGATCCTAAATATGTGACGGAGGAAGAATGTGAAGCGTATGCTGGAACAATCGGTGCAACATGGAGCACATTTGATAATTCTGTCTATCCATATGGCTGTATATCAATGTCAAATAATCGTGTACAATGGGTTTCTTCAGGAGGAGGAGACTGTAATGTTAAAACATATACTGGTAACTGCATCCAAAAAAAGTCATGGCTCTCCTTTTCCACGCAACCGTGTACCGCTGCCACTAACTGCGTTTGCCATCAAGGCGTCGTGGACAGCAACCTCAAGTACACCTACGGCACCCTGCAATACGACGTTGAAACCCCGTGGAACGTTGCGCTAAGCGAGACATACAATGCATACATGGATAAAAGTGAATACTTTAATCATCAATTAGGGAGCTGCAATATTATAGAACTTGTGGAGGTGCCGTCTGGGGCACCTGCAACGCCAACAGCCGCGGCGTATGTGAATGAAAGTGAATGTGCAGTGCTATCTCCTTATGGTGGACCATTTGGTGCAACATCTGGAACCTTTCCACTGGGTTGTATTAAGACAACCACATCATATTATTGGAATCCAGATGCGGGTGATGCTGGTACAGCTTGTGGCACTAGTACTTACAACTGCATCCAAAAACAGGTCCCACTCCAATACTACACCGAAGAAGAGTGCACCTACATCGGCGGCATCTTCAACAGCACCGTCGATCGTAATATTGAACGGCATTACGATGCGGTGGATCCAGGGTTTACGACACAGGCGGATAATCCAGAGTCTGAGAAGAACAAAACCTTCCTATTGGAACCATTGGGGGCTGCGTCAGACGTTAGATTGACCGATGACGATTTCCTAATCTCTTACACACGGTCCAATTTTCGAGAATTTATTGGGAAAGGCACCGCTCTATCGGACCGTAACAAGGCAGTTTCAGATTGCTCGGCAAAATGCAAAGCCAACGAGGATTGCTCTTACATGAGCTTGAAATCCAATAATGAGTGCATGATGTACCGAAAATGCGAACAGACAACGCACGATATGCAGGAAAATTTTTATATAACGACCAGTGGTCTGCCTGATCAGAGTGTGAGTGAAGAAGCATGTAAAAAGTATACTGAGATTGTTGACAAAGTATGGGGAGGCAGCGGTCACTGGTCTACGGACCCAAAAGGGTGTTTTCATCAAATAAGTGATGACAAAGTTTACTACAATACACATGATGGAACGGCATGCAGTAACGGAGATACTTGCATCAAAATGCACGACCCAAACCGTTTAGAGGCTTACATTGAATCCACAGACGTCGACACCTTTCGCAAAGTAGGATTCCATGCCACGAAAGAATCGACCAGCGGTGCTCATAGTCTTGGTGTTTACCACGATGCAGCTACCGAGACCTTTTTGTGTCGAAATTATAAGGACGGGACAAGGCTGCACAATTTATTCTTTGATCGATCCAATACAAATGCACTGCTAGCTGGTTCTACCTTTACATATACCCATGCCAGAACTGACCTATGGCCGTCCCAATCCTACATCCATTTTGATAATGACATGTGGATTGGTAGTCACCCTTCAAAAACTTTTTTTAAGTACCATGCTGATTTGGAAGCGTACGTGGGGTATTTAAAACATGCAAATACCGAGGAATTGGTCATTGGCCCGCGCTATGGGTTCCTGCAACCCGTATCGCAATGCACGTACGATTTGTTGCGTGACGATTGTATTTTATTTGCGAATGTACAATTGTACAATATCGGAGATATGGATTTAGCTGGCAAATCCATGTATTACACGACGGATGTTGGAGATGACATATGTGGCATGGAATCCAATGCTGCGACTACGGATGCATTAAACGAAGAACAATGCACGGAATATCGAACCTTGAACAATTACGTTGGTGGCACAATTAATGACAACTCGTACCCAAAAGGTTGTTCCGTATATATCAACACAGCTGGTACGTCTATTCCAGAAGTGAATTACAATACATGGGATGAAGTTCTTTTAGAGGATGCACGCACAGACATCGGAACCATAGATGTGAATGGATTTGTTTCCCACCTCGTATGTTATGGCAACCCGAATAGATACAACCCCAAAGGCTGCTTTTTGGATACAAAAAACAATTTGCATTACAACGGCGATACTGTATTCAGTGATTGCAGCACTGATAAACAGTGTTTGTGCTCGTTTGCTGTGCCAGTCTTTGATGTCGATGGTGGCTTGAAAGAAGCATCGAACGAAGAATTATGCAGTAGTCTTTGCTCGGACGATCCAAGTTGCCATTATTTACAACTTCAAGATGGGGTATGCTACGGATTGGAAACGTGCGATACCACAAATACGTACGAATGGTCGCTACAGCACGATTGGACTTCATGTACAGCTATACACCCAGACGACAATAACGGCATTATGACAATACCTGTGCACATTGGTCCAGATGGCAATAAGTATTATGAACAAACTTCTGGGATGCCTGACGACAGTGTGTCAGTAGAAGAATGTCACATATATGCAATGCAGCATAATTATAATTGGTATTCTAGCTACACCAACACAGTAAATCCATCGGGGTGTTTTAGGCAAAACAACAATGTCTATTTTGGTATTTATTCTGTAAGTGAAGGGTCAGAGTGTGGGAACTCACATGGGTCAATATGCATCCAAAAATCAGAATCGTTCTTTCAAGACCAGCTAAATGCATGTGCAAACAAATGTGGGGCAAGTGGTTATACAAGCGAGTACGTGTACGTGAAAAAAGCAGAAGTTGAATATGATTACACTTTTTTAGGTGGTCAAAGCGGGACATTATCAAATCCTATAAAGGCTTCGAGTGTTCGTGAATGTGCGTACCTTTGGAATTCCAGAACAAGTATAACATTTGACCCATTGACTGGCAACTGCTGGTTGTATACAGGTGGGGGGTATGATGGTTATCAAGTAGGTCCAGAAATTGAGTCGGGTGCTTCTCTTGTTTCTACGCACCCACGTTATGTTAATCAAGCAGAATGTGTACAGTATGCGGAAATTAACGGATTTACAAAAGAAAGTGGCGTCAATGGAAACACATATTCCACGGTCGAATATCCATCTGGATGTCATAGAAAAGGACAATATGTATATTTCAACAGTAATGTTGGAAGCACAGTAACATGTAGTACAGACCTTGTATGTGTGCAAAAAGGCATGGACAAAACCATGAAATGTTATTGCATGTCCGATTCCTGTCCAAGTGCAACGATGCACGCAAACTTTTCACGTCCTGACTGGAATCAAATTTACAATCGACGTGTCGTCACCAATGCCACTAGTACAAGCAAAGCCTATAAAATTACTGGCAAGCATACCTCGTTTCCCCTGCTTCCATTCAAAGGCTTCTGGGATTGCGATGCCGTGCGCTTTACCAATATCTCGACTACTCAAGATTGCGCAGCAGAAACCAAACGCTTACACCACTTTGTCTATTCCTTCAATGCAGAAAAGAACATTTGCATCGTGTACACGCATTACGTACAAGATGCGTATGAGCAGCTGTTAGAATTAGGGGAACATGCCGAGTGGTGCTACAAAGGTAACCAACTACGCGGCAACGATGGCTTCAATCTACAGTACGGGACATGTGCCGAGGATATTACAGGCAGAGATGTGGTCGTGCATCGGAATTGCGACATGGCCGTAAAAGAGGCATTGAACGGATCGCAATGCTTGACGTGGGAGGTTGCACAAAGCACGTATTATGAAGTGGATTCTGGAGCCCCTGCTACGTTGGGTGTAGAAATAATTACAGGAAGTCAAGCTGAAATAGGAAGCGAGCAGTGGATGACGGAGGAACAATGTGAGGCATATGCAGGTACTGACATAGATGATACAGTGGAATCTACAGGAAGACCGAGCGGATGTTATAAGAAATCTGATGTTGTTTATTTTAATCAATTGATAACCAGTGTGGAATGTGGTAATGAAGATGCGAAATGCATTCAAAAGAGTCCGACTTATGCGGCATATGTCTCCGAATCGGAGTGCGAAGCGTTTGGCGAATCTGCTGTTGCGTACACTTGGTTATCTACTACGACATATCCGAGTGGATGCATTAAAAAAGTAGATGACGGCAAGGTATTTTACAATAGAGACACAGGTAGCATAGTAGCATGTAGTACACAGAAAAAATGCATCCAAAAAAGCACCGATGAAAGCGTGCCTATCACCGCTGAATTTAGAGGCAAGGTTGGTTCGTACGAAAATGTGGTGGAAGCCAACGAAGCTTGCATTGCTTCGAGCAACTGCAATTATATCTACCACGATACACATTATTCGACACGCGGAAGGTATGCACTGTATCGATCCTTGCATTATGTAAAGCGGGCTGATTCTCTAAGTGTGACACCAAGTTCAATATCAACGCCAGATACAACACCAACGTCAACGCCAGACACACCAACACCAGATACAACGCCAACGCCAACACCAGACACACCAACACCAGATACAACGCCAACGCCAACACCAGACACAACGCCAACGCCAACCCCAGACACAACCTATTTCTTGTTGTTTGGTAACAATGGTGCCTCGGACTATGTATACAATAGTCAAAATGATCCAGACATCAGTTTGTGTGCTAACCAAGCATATAATTTTCGAAGGACGACTAGCGGCCACCCTTTGAGAGTCGTTACACAGGCAGACTGTACTAATTGCGATACAGGCACCCATAATTTTCCAGCTTCCTCATTAAGTGGTTGGGTAGACGTGCAAGGAAGCAGTAGTGAAGAATTTACCTTTACACAAACAGGTACGTACTACTACTTGTGCACCAGTCATTCCAGCATGGTTGGGAAGATCACGGTGGACTCTTGTAGACGTAGACGTTTACTATCAGAAACCGTCACCACTGAAACCCAAATTTTTGACGGTAGGTTTGCCAGAAAAGGTAGGTGTTCTTTAAGCCATAGCATCTACGAGGACAAGTCCAGCGGTGCATCCGTCAACGGTCCAATGCTTGCCGTAACTTCTGGGGAACCCGCAAAGGGTCCGTATGTGGTAGTGACGTCTGGTGCCCCAGCAAATGGCCCGTTCATGAAAGTTACCTCTGGAAGTCCTGATGGCAGTGTGTCAGCGTCTGAATGTGAAACTTACGCTGGTGCCTCGTGGAGTAGTAACCCTAATATTGGAGCAAGACCCCTTGGATGTTATAAACGATCGGATACTAATACGATTTATTATCAAACAACGGTAAATAACAATATTGACTGTGATGCATCTTGGATATGCATCCAAAAGAACCCAGATTACGACGAAGCAACGTACGTCAATGAGGCGGAATGCGAGGCGTATGCGGCGAGTGTGGGCATCTCGTACGATACGATGGATAACACCGCAAGAACTGGCGGTTGTGTGCTAATAACTCATAGCTCTTCTGATAGTATTAGGTATAACGAAGCCAGCAATGAATTGTCATGTGGCGATGTGTTCAATTCATATACGTATCATTGCATCCAAAAACAAATTCCCGATCCAGATTATGTCAGCATGCTGGAATGCCAAGCGTATGCGCCTGGAAGTTTTAATGTTGGAAAGCATCCAAGTAATCCAACAGGTTGTTTCCAACAGCCTGCGTATGGAACGAATGTCTACTTTTCGTTAGGTGGAACAGGTAAATGTGGTGAATCTGGGGGAAGAGATCATTGCATCAAGAAAAATATGAAACCTGATTTGCAATACGTTTCAAAAACAGATTGCATTGAATATGCCAATTCAAATGGGGCACACATCGGTTTAGACATTTCAGCAGGAAATCCACAAGGTTGTTTTCATCAACCACCCAACACTAATGTTTATTTTAATCAATATATTTCACCGAGTATATGTGGCAATCAATATGGCTCCAACTGCATCCAAAAGGTCCCGAACAAAGCCTTGGAAATCACCGCCACTGGCTACGGCATTACCTACAAAGGCTATGATCCCTACCATTGTGCCCACTCGGCAAACGTTCGAAGCCAATTGGACTTGTCGAGCTACGATATTTTCACGTGCGGGCAAGGGGACGTGGAGTGGACGGGATTTGCTGAGGTAACATCAGGTACACCAGATTCAAGTGTAACAGAGGCAGAATGCGAGGCGTACGCTCAACAAGCTAATTTAGCCACTGTTATTCCTTACAGTTGGCCACACGAACCTCATGGTTGTTGGAAATTTTCAGCGAACAATAAAGTTTATTTCAACACTGCTGCAACAAGTTATTATTGCAGTAGTACTTTTCAATGCATCCAACTTGGACCAACAGCTACTATCACAGGCACCTTGACCGAGTGCGAAGATGCATGTGCCAACGATCCGACTTGTACGATGGTTTCGTACGACTACGATACAAGAACCTGTCGCTACGGCGTTGGTAATAGAGTAGAAGGGACCTCCATGGTGTGTTCCTACGACCGCGACAAGGACAGCTTTTTGGGCTTTGTGCCAGAGCAAACGTGCAACGCTGGGTTTACGCCGCATAGTGATCCTTCATTGGATCAATTTCAATCGTACATGTTGGGTAATGTGGAGTACAATGTTGGAGGTATTGCGTGCGAACACTGCCCATTGGGTCAATATCCTATTACGACGTATGGCTATGATTGTGAAAAAGGTGTGAAACAAACCATGACGTGCGCCGATGCTTCTACAGATTGTCAATTTGGACAAGGGAATGTGCAGCTTCAGCAATGCAAAGATTATTGTGATACTCTGGATACGTGCCAAACCATTAGCTTTGTCCCGACATCTAGCGGTGCTAGTGCCATCTACGGCGCCTGTTACATTTACACGGCAACGCAATTGGAATTGCCACAGGCCAACCCCTTGAGTATTTCTTGTGCAAAAGTTCAAATGAGTTCCGAGTGCAGTCCTTGCCCAGCAGGGACGTTTCAACGCACGGAAGGGCAAATATCATGTCAAAATTGTGGTATTGGTACGTTCCAAGACGAGACTGGGCAGGCATCGTGCAAAGCGTGCGAGGAGCAGACCTATCAAGATCAAACAGGGCAAACGTCGTGCAAGGTAATCGATCAGTTTAGCTATGCAAGTTCAAAACCAAGAATTGTGCATCGTAATAATATCAATACAGTCAATATTCCAGTACATCGGTTTGATGCCATTGATGAAAACGATTGCAAATTGCAAGTAGGAAAAACTGGTTTGCGGATTATGGTGTTTGATAGTGCAAACACCCAATGCGAAGGGTTTTATCAACGCACGGAAAAGACAAAAGTGGATGCAAGTAACGATATTGATACTGGCAATTTATTTTCAAGCAATGGTCCATCAACCAGCACTGCCTATGTCCTCGACGAGGCAAAGAAAGTCTGCGTTGGTAGTCTCTTAGTTGGTGCCGCCAGTGGTCCGTTACAAGATAATTCCGTATCCGACGTCCCAACTGCCAAGCAAGGCGGTACACAGCTGTGCGATGGTTGTGCTAATTTTACAATTGCAATTCCTGGAACCGATCAATGCGAAGGTTGTAGTGCAGGACTTCATTACACTGAAGTAGGTGGAATCCGTTGCAAAGTATGCGAGCCTGGCTTTTATCGAAATACAGAACCGACATTGGGTCCAGAAGATGACTACACGGGCTCACCTTATACGGATTACGATGTCTTATATGCGGTCACCAACGATGATGGATCTCAAAGCTATTTCACCCAATGGCCTGCCATTGATGCTACATCGTATCGATGCCAGCCATGTGAACCAGGAACCTACCAGGCTAATCAACAAGGAACCTCATGTGTTCCTTGTCCAGCAGGTAAATACGGAGATTCTTGGATGGCCACCGCCTGTAAAGATTGCCCAGCTGGACAATCCATGAATACTGTGGGCCGCATAGCATTACAAACCGATACGTACAAGTGCGAAGCTTGTGTAGCAGGAAAATATCAAAACGTAGTTGGTGAAAGTTATTGCAAGGATTGTGTAGCTGGTAAATATATGAATGAAGTAGGTGAACCTGATTGTAAAGTTTGCGATGCGGGTCGATTTTTAAGCGTCGGCCGTGGTATTAAAGCACATTGTTCAAGTGCAGAGGGGGAAACAAACACAAATAGTTTGTGTTGCGAGGATTGTGCAGCAGGTTCTTACAGTCCTACTACTGCTTCGACAGGCTGTGCGGATTGTGAAGTTGGAAGAACACAATCCGTGATTGCACAAGATCATTGTGATGAGTGTTCACCTGGTAGGTTCATGGGAACCACAGGAAGCACTGCAGCTGAATGTAATATATGCACGGCTGGACAGTATAGCGAAGCCGATGCATCCGTATGTCAAAATTGTGCAGCAGGTCAATATTCGGCGGCTGGAGCGAAACAGTGTACCGATTGCGAGCAAGGTAAATATCAAACTTCTGCTGGACAATCCAGTTGCACAAGTTGTGATGCGGGAACATTTCAAGATGAAACAGGACAAGCTGGAACGGTTACCTTAGAAGACCATGCTAATGGTTGTGTTGGGGAATTTACGGGTAACTATTATTCAAATATTTACGCGCCATACCCTTGCTTTACTCATTGTAAAAGTGACGAGGACTGTCGATTTTTCCAATTAGCCCAAGGCGGAGTGCCATATGGGTGGAAATGTTACACGTACTATGGTGGGTGTACGCAAAATGGAGGTACCAATACGTATAAAATGAAATTAGCTTGCGACGATTGCGCTGCTGGTACATACAGCAATGATGGTGCAGCGTCCTGTAGTGCATGTGGCGAGGGATACAGTTCTAGTACATCTGCATCCGCTTGTACCATATGCCCTGTTGGAAAACGAACAAGTGGAACAGATCGCACAACTTGTCACGATTGTCCAGCAGGCAAATACCAAGACACCGAGGGTCATCACGGAAGTACGTGCAAAGCTTGCAGCGGTGGTAAATATGCCGCAGCTGGTTCTTCTTCATGTACGAATTGCGCTGCTGGTACATATTCTGGCGATGGTGCTACATCATGTACTAATTGCTGGGCAGGTCAATATTCCAGTGCAGGTGCAGCTTACCTTTGTACCGCATGTCCCACTGGTAAATACGCTAGTTCTGAGGGCTCGAGTCAGTGTACAGACGTAAGCCGTTGTTACACGGCATCAGATTGTGGTGTGATAGGAGATTGTGCGGGTCAAACATTAACCAATATAAGAAGTAAATACACCCATGACTCTTCTGCTTATGTTGGTTCTACAATTGATACATACGGATCTAGCAGTTTTTCGACATCACCAGCTGGCAGAGCATGGACATGGACAGATGCAGATGATTGTTTCAAACTCTGTGCGGCCAACAGTGAATGCATGTTTTTCCAGTTGGCTTCCCCAAATTCATGTTATTTATATGCAAAAATCACGATGTACACAATTCAACAGGGAGGGTACGAAACGTATGAAATGGATTGCTAGGCTATAAATGTAACAAATCATGTAACGTAAAACAAATATTATGAACCTTTTACGAGTATTTCTATTATCTACACTCTGCACCTTTGCTTTTTCTACCTGCATTGAAGAACGCGCAACAGCACTCCAATCGAACCGCATTGGGAAATATGTCCCACAGTGCAATGAACAAGTTCCTGAAAAGTATGAACCTCTACAATGCCACGGATCAAACGGCTACTGCTGGTGTGTGAACAAAGAATCTGGAGAAAAATTGTCGGATGTATTTCGCCCATGGGAAAGTGACGAGCGTTGTGAGTAATTGCAAGGGCTAAGTTTTAAAGTATACTATAAACTTAGTTACAGAATGAATATATACAAAATGGACGGGTCTGGTTTGCAATGGGGCCGCTACTGCATGGTATGTAATAGACATTACACGGAACTCAAATCGATTGGACGCTGGCAATGCCGATATCATCCACTTCCAGTACTGAAAAATGGCGAAGGTGGTGTACTCAGTAAGTATCCCGATGGATCGTATGCTTGTTGCGGCACTAGCCCACATCCATACTTGGCAAATGGTCAACGAAATCCAAATTTTAATTCGACAAAATTAAAAGGTTGCTGTGAAAAAGATTGTTCGGGGATTCAAATGTTGTTCACGGACGCGGATAATATTCCGTACCGTGCATGGCCAGAGAATTTGAGAATCGAGATTGATCCAGACATTCAAGCCTTGTTACGAGGAGAGAGGAGTTATGCGCATAGAGGGATTCAAATTGATGAAAACAATGAACTGTTTCTTCAGCGATATAATAAGAAAAGGCACCATGAAATTATAAAAAAAGCAGATGAAAATGCAAAAAAATATATAAATCCCTTAATCCGCTAAGGAATACCCTATTACTTTTTTCGTCACAACCGAAAAAAATATATTCGCGTTGTACTTTTTTAAACACCATATCTTTCCTTAAAGTTTTAAGGATTTTGGTATAAAAACCTAAGCGCACTTTTATTTTAATGCATCGTAAAAATAGTTAAACCCAAAATCTTTTTTCACGTTTTTGTACCGATACTCTGAGGAACAACGTAACTCGTTCCCCTTATCCAAATATCTCCTCAACACCAACTCGTAAAACCCATCCCAATACTTGTGAATTTGCTTCTCCGTGCGACCCCCTGTCACCACTAGTCTACCACTACGGAATAAAAGGAACACAATCTTTGGTTTTCTCAATCGAAAAATCAACCCTGGAAATAGCTCAGGTTCGTAGCTCGTGTACGGACCATAATCCTCTTTCAATTTCAACAAGTCAATTGGATCTGGCAATGCACACGACCCCACAATGTTCTGGATTTTAAAACGCGTAAACCCCACACGCAACCCTGAACGCTGTAAAATATTGACACAGTGCCTGCACGCTAATCTACTGGCCGCCTCATTCTTGGCTCCTGTGCATACTATGTTCCCACTCCCAAAAAGCAGGGCCGTCGTGCGTGGATTCTTGATGCGAATGGTAGCGGCTGCAAACTTGTGGGGATTAAACTCCAAATATTTGATGCGCGGGCAAATCTTTTTCAAGTCCAGCTTCTTGCGACCGAGGAAAAAGGTGGACACCACATTCTGTATTATCAATTGCGGCTTTATTACACTTGTAACGTTCTTCTTGTCGCTTTTGCTTTTTTCCATGGTTTGATCGATTCAAAACTTTCGGAGACGAAGCAGCACATATGACAGAGCAACAAGACATAATATATAGCAAACACAACCAACAGGACGTTTCGACTGGTAAAATCGTTTATGAAATGCAAATGCGCGATGCACAGGACAAAAATACAATGAAATGCAAAAAGCAACGGTTGAAAACACTTCCCTTTATACAGGTACGGGTTGATGAAATGGCAGCCACATGGACCGAGAATCGCTATATAACAAACATGACACAAGAGGAAACAGTGCCAATTATCCCTATATACTGATTTAGCCATTGGTAATAAATGTAAATGAGCGACAACAGCAATGACCTTGCTTTTACCATCGACAACAATATTATAGAGCATTTCCCGTTGAGGGCTGCTGCTTACCAAAGATTAATTCTTGACGACCAAGTAGGCATATCCAAACTTGTTAACAACACCACCAAGAAACAAGATGAAACGCTGCATGAGTTTGTGAAAAAAAAGGAGATTCCAAAAACCACCTCTTACATCTTAAATTATGGCATGAATCCTGCATTAACGTTAGACACCATCCCCCAACATCAATTGAATAGCATTGACTACAACATCAGTGCCATCGCCCAGCCGTACAAAGCCATCGCATACTACACCCAGAAACGAATTGCCATCCCTGCATCCGAATGGTATTACCGCAACCAAAATGACGAGATTCGCGTCAACCTTTGTCGCCTGCAACGAACGTGGTCCGTCAGCAGCTCCCCGTACGACAAATTGGCATTGATGCGCCATGCCATCATGACCTATTACGTCATGGCAGATCTATCGCCGCTGCTCGAACCATTAATTATAGAAAACGTGCTGGAGCAAAAACCGATGACCAACCTATTCAATGATCTCAACATACAAGCACAACTGCAATTGGAAAACATAACATCAGAAGCAGTGCAAGCAGCGGATGCGAAAGACGATGAAACGAAAGAAGGCGACGAGGACGATGAAACAAAAGAAGGCGAAAAAACTGAAATTGACGACAAAGAGTTTGGAGGTTCTGGTGGAGGTCTAATGCACCCCCCCCTTGACATGGATCCTGCGGGTGCGACGTTAGACAAGGCAGGTTTGGATGCGATTCAAGAGAACACGCGTGTAGCAATTACCAGAGGGACCAACACGTCACAGTATCAGGTGAAGGAATTTTATAAACAGCGGGGACATGCGTACGGATTTATTGTAGTTGATGCAAACAACCATAAAGAATATTACTTGTATGCGAAGGATACGGACAAGGACGGCGACGCTGCGATGGGCTATCACATGTACTTGTCAGAGCAACGCGACACGTTAGCTTTGTTGCATAACTTGTTGAATAGTCCAGATAACCAGAATGCAACGTTTTTTACTGAAGGCACAAAAGTGGATGTTACGTTAGGAAAGGAACTTAAAAAATTGAAAACGTTTGACGCCTATGTAAGGCGTATAACACCGATAAATACAAAGTCGTTTAAGAATAGAGATCCAAAAACTGGTAGATTAACAAATGTTGAGACCACAGCTCAATTTTTAAACGAAATTGGATCATCTTATGCAACAAACTTTGATAACATTACACTTGACGCCGACGACATTTTGGCTTTCAAGAAGGAATTAGAACTAATTCCATTACTAAAAAAAAAAAAAAACAACAATACCAAAGTATTCCAAGTTAACAACAGAGCAGCTATTTTAAGCGAATATTTTAGACCGAATGCTAAAAACGAAAAGGCCGATAATTCGTTAATCATATTAGAGAAAATTGTTGCTAAATTGGAAGAACAAATAACGCGTATCCTGAAAGAGGGTGACATTAAAGAGATAAGTCGTTCGATGCAAATTTCAACACTCGTGAAAAACCGCGCAAATGAACGGATCACTGACATTTTAATGGAAGGAATAAATGTGCCTTACATGAAATATGTTCCAACGCGAAATAGAACCGCTTTTTTGAAAACGTACTCGGTTCAATTATTTGGATTTATGTTGAGCAAGGAACAAATTGAATACGTTCCAAATCAAGATGATTACAATCCCTATTTTCAAGACCTAAATGAAGACGTGTTTGAAGGAACAAGGCACACGGAATATTTACAATTGGTTCTGAATAATTATAGTACAAAACTAAATGAACTAGCAAAAGATGATATAGCTGCACTTGTCGATTTTTACTACGAGGAGCGTGTTTTTTTAATAGCATCGTTTCAGAATAATACAGTATTGCCTAGTGCGATAAAACCAGGTTCTTTAAGAAAACGTCCGAGAGATACAAGCCCCTTGAAAAACGTTTTGATAAAGGACTATGGGGAAACGGAAGCAAACCAGATTCTACAATGGTTGAACGGCAAAGACATTTCTTTCGATATTGATGTTCCAACCATTACGTATGAACAGACACCCAGAGCAGAGTTACGTTCAGAATCTGGTGACGTTTTTAGGATAAAGCCTACTGCTCCTGATGGAAATTGTTTATATCATGCTATTTATTATGCTTCCATACCACAAATACGACTGTTTCCCGTCTACAACTCTGAGACTTGTGCCGTGTACACGAATCAGTTGGAACCATTGAATGATAGAAATCATGTCAAAAAAATGCGGCAGGACATTAGGTGCGCTATTCAAAATAGCGTTATTACGAATATGGATGAAAGTACAAAAAATGAGACTTTTTTCCGTGTGGTTACAAACGATTGGGGTGACGAAGGAGAAATATCAATTTTATCAAACATTTACAAGCTTCACATTCGAGTGTGGCAAAGGAGGAATGGTAGTGGCTCACTGTTTACACTTAGAAATTATCCTTCTGAAGGATACGAAAACCTGACAACCATAAATTTGTATTATCGAAATATTGGAGGCAATATAAGAAATCATTACGATTGGTTGGAACCTGTACCACAAGAGATGGATGTGGATGATGGTTTTCCAGAAATTGTTCTCTTCATGGATCCACCTGGAGCAAAACTGCAAACGGAAGCTTTCATTAAAGCCTATTTGAAAAAGACAGACCAGCTGGAGGATTTGAAACGCCTTACGAATAAGACAGAAGATAAGTTACTAGAAGAAATAAAAAAAGATGTAAATAAACACATTGATGCGGTTCCTGATGCCGACGTCAAGAAGTATATTGAACGCGTTGTAAACAATACCTTGTACGTGAAGGGGAATAGTGGGTTGGTGCCGTACCTTTGCGATGCTTACTCGGAGCAAGCCGTATTGAAATTCATAGATGCCATGAAGCTGTATTTAAAGTTTGGGCACAAAATGGCGCGTTCTGGAGAGCCTCAGACCTTTTATTCCGAGAATTACAAAGAGTTTTTCCAACAACGTTCGTGGAAGACTGGAATTAGACGGTATGCGGAGTTTCGTAAATACAAATATCCTATCAACGATCGGTCGTTGCAGGTGGATGAACGGGTTCGCGACAGTGTGTTAGAGAATAGAGAAGCAATCAATGCAGAGCATGATATTATCACGTTGGAAAGTTCTTCATCGTTTGCCAATTGGAGCAGTATTGTGCGGTTTGCGTTGTACGAAAAATACAATTTTTTTCTACCTGCTGTACATGAAACGTTGCAAGGGGGTATGCAGCGAAAAGTAAAGGATGCAGAGGTGTACGACGACAAGGGTATTTTTCAAGAGTTGATGGATAGGGAAGCGTTTGACGATTTTGTATATGTGTATTGTACACTGTACACGTTAATATTTAATACTTAATAGGGATAAACTCCTCAACCTCTTTATTGTATGACGCTTTATGAGAAAATTTGATAGTAAAATGTGTTTTTTGCCAAAACCACGCTGTAATTTTTCTCCGTAACCAATGATTGATGTAGTTGACGGTTCGTTTTTCTATTAGCATCAACGATTTTTGTATTTTCACAATTGCTTTTGCTTCCCTTATTCTCTCTACTATTTGTATATTTCTATGCAACTGCTCACGCATATATAACTGATACGCATCACGGCTATGTTGCATGTAATTAATTTGTTTTCGAGGACGAACTATATCAGGCATGGGTGAATTGTAACAGAAGCTCAAACAACCGCTTTGATCGCATGTGCGTGTAAAGCTCATGATTTATAGAGTTAGAATGTAGGGTTGTTATTTTTTTAAAACACTTTTTAGTTAATAAAATACTTTTACTATGCTATTTACCTTTTATTTTTGCTTCCCCTTTTCTCACTGCTACTTCCTTACAATACCATCTTTTTTTTTCTTTTTGATTGTTTTTCTTTTGCTTTCTTTTCATCTCTTTTTCTTTTTGCTTCACGACGTTTCAAACGATCTTTTTCAGATTTTGCAATACCTTTTTTTGCACCTTCAAAAGACAAAAGCTCTTCGATGTCGCGCCCAACGATGGATCCTGAAAGGCCAATATTAGGGTCGTTCACAGCAGGCACGCCATGCGATGTCATTTCATTTGTTTTTAAATCGACAACTACGGAAGTTCCAGCAGGTAATATTTTGCTAAAAAGCAATGTACCTTTTTCTAAATCATCTTTGCCGTCTTTGTCGAACGCATCTCTCAATCGAACTTCAAAGAGTCTAGGATGTCCCCATTTAACGACTTGAAAATTCGATCCAGTTTTCCATGTTTTCGTTTTGTCCGAGTGCATCCCAATGTAATCGTCCCCATTCTCATAAATGGTTGCAATCCAATGATTTTGCGAACAAGTTTCTTTCATTTTGTTAATCAATGCAGTTGTGCTAGGAAACAAGTTTTCATCAATTTTAAAGGTTGCATGTAATACACGCCATTGCCATCCAGTATATTTGTACGCATACAATCCTTCACTGAATTGTTGAAACCATACTTTATGTCGGCTCAATGCATTGCCTCGATAATGCAAAGCAGGATGCGACCCACGGACCCACCCTGCATTGCTTGAAGTAAGTTTTCCATCTTCATCCAAACAAATTTCAATATCTTCATTGGTTGCATGTGTTTTCAATAACAACAATTCTCGAAAGGCTTCATTGACTTCTTCTTCGTACTTGCCAGGGACAACATGCATATTGTACTTTTTACCTTCAAAAGTAAACCCTTTGATATCGTATGTTAATACTTGACCATCTACGAGAGACGCATCCCATTGTCTTGCAGTTGACATGTTTAGAGTTAGAATATAGGGTTCTATGTATAATTATTTTTTTAAAACACTTTTTAGTTAATAAAATACTTTTATTATGCTATTTACTTTTTATTTCTGCTTCCCTATTTCTTACTGCTACTTGTATATTTCTATGCATGACCCCATACGCACTGCTGTCGTAGCCCATACTACTTACTAGCTGTTGCATGTACTTTTTAGCTGGGGTGTCATATGGGCACCACATAAATCCAAGATCATCGGGCGGCCCTTCCAAATACCATTGAATAATATCATTTTTGAGTTCGTGGCTGTCAATGCATTTCATGGCTTCCACAATATCGTTATCCATAACACTTAAATATCAATTTCTATAAATTCTTCGTTTGCTTCTTCTTCCTCTTCCTGTGTTGCACCTACGCACAAGGTGTTGCATAGTTTTAGCATGGATATTTGCCCAAACAACATGCATTGACAATCGTCTTTTAAATGAAACAGCCAAGCCATTAACGATTCTTCTAATGTTGCATACATATACACTTTTCCTTTTGCGGCAATGTAGAATTTGTGCCACGCTAGTAATAGTATTGGATGCTCGGATAGCATGATGTGTTTGATATTTTTTTGAATGTCAAAATTCATGCATATGCAAAATTTACTGAAATTGACGGAATAAATGGTTTTGCAAAATGCCTCAAACAATGCCATCAATGCTGCATTTCGAATGAATAGATTTTCGTGCCCCAGCAGTTCGTGGGGTTTCCCGTATAGTATAACGTGCTGCATCGCGGAGGTCCAGTTGCTCGGGAATTTGGCAGTTACCACAGCGGTGATGCTAGGAATTTCCCCTGCGCGGTTGTACGTGTAGAGGTTGCGCGCAGGTTCATCAAACACAAACAGGTAAAAAATATTCAAAATTCTAGTCCGAAAATTTCGAATTTGAAAGTAGGTTGTTTCGGCGGTGGCCCATTTGAAAAACGTATTCATTTGATGGTCGGTAAAGGTATACACGGGATCGTCGCACAGGTACGTATGCACCGCATCTGCTACACACAGCTGTTGTAAATTTTCTGCCACATGACAAGCAAGCATCATCATACACTTTGTGTTGATACAAAATAAATCTTTACCCACTTTTTTTATCATGTTCAATCGGTTCATGCGTTGCAGGTTATCGGCAAAGACGACGTTGCGGGCCACGCTTTGATGCACGCGTTGAACGTATCGTTTGGTGTCGTTGTAGCTACGTAGGTCAAATTGTTTCCAGGCATTGTGCAAGATATGCAAATTTAAAATGTTATTTGCCAACGTGGATTGAATCCCTTGCAAGATCAAATGTTGTTTTAAAAATGTTTCCGTGCTGGGTTCTGTAGTCGTGCGTGTGTAAGCGGTGCATAACACAATAAAAACGATCATGCCATGGTTGTATTGGAATAGATCTTCGTCCATTTTGAATCGCAATGTATTAAAATTGTTTGCAAAATGTCGTTCCAAAACATCAATATTGGTAATTGCCAATTGCTTGTCGTCAAACAGTGCATTGTATATACGTTTGAAGTATTCAATGTATTCGCTTAATTTGTCAATGCTAGGAATTTCGTTTTCATCTATTTCCATGCTTTGTATACGACTATAAAATATAGTATATATATAACGCAAGGAAAGGTTTAAAAAAAGCAACCACAAAAATGGATGCCGATATAGACACATCAATGATGCAAGAGATCCAATTCGACAACGATAGACCCGTTTCGTTTTCTGATTCCGTCTTTGAGCAAGATTGCAATCCAGAAACCTGTTTGCTGTGCACCTCTGGCAACAACGACGAGCGAGGCCGTTCCATCATTGAAGAGTTGGAAAAAATTGATGCTAGGTTCATTGGCAAAATATCAGACAAAGCTATTTTTAATTTGATGGCAAATTGGTACGAAGAGAAAATACGACAGCCACAATTAAAATTTGATAATAATGCACAAGTCATGAAGTTGACGCCTGAAATATGCCGTATTCATTTCACGTTCCACGCGATGAACCCAAAGCGCATACTAAAAGAAGACATTCTATTCATTAACAATGCACAGGAATTTTTGAAAACCAACGGTGTGTTGAAACAAAATATGTCTTCAGGGGCATACAGCATCAACAATGGGTACATGAAGCAATGGAACATCTTGTCCAAAACAAAATTGGATTTGCTACGATATTACAAGCACGAATTTAGTAATGAACTTTTGGAAAATGGAACATCGAATGGTCCGCATCAATTTTCAAGTTTTTAAAACTAGTGTATATTAGTGCGTAAAGGGAAGGATAAGTATAACACGTATATATACATAAATATGCAACGATCCGATTTAACTAAACCAGCACCATTTAGAGGCTTTGGGGACTTCCCAACTCTTGGCAAACATGCTAGTCACAGCGAGCCCAACCGTGTGCCGCAATTAGGATTGCAAAACCCGAGTGTTCGCAGTAACGTATTTCACCCTGCAGCGAATGCCAACGCAACGTACCCGTTTTTCTGCGGAGCGTATGCAAACGAATGGCAAAAAGGATTTGCCGAAGGCATGTGTATGTTTGTCAACATGCAGCAAAACAAATCGTTCGCGGGTTCTCGTGGCACATTAACTGGAAGGCATACCAGCCACAACATCTTGGCGAGTGTACCAGTGCTAAACTTTTACTTGACCATAGGATCGTGCGAAAACCAGTTTGTGGAACAATTTGTCAAACGGTACTCGTTGAACGAAGCATTGATCCCACATGAACCGACGGACGATGAAATGCCTGGTCTCGGGTATGAAGGTTTTGGTGGTTACAACGATACACAAAAACAAGAAGCTCGCGACACTGAATTTATCAAGGATTTCATGCGAAAATGGCGTTTTATGGGTGTGATTTTGACGGACATGGACACTGCATCCAATTATCAAAAGCTATTCAATTTGAACGTGCGAGGCCGTTCAAGAGTGTTCAATACATGGACCACTCGATTGGACTCGAAATATTCGCGTGCGCAAGCTCGTGACCGTGTGATGAAAAACGACAAATTGTATTTGGTATTGAAAAAAGTCAAAATAGACGAGTTGACCTACAAACAACCAGATGGTGCTTCCATGGCATTGACCCCACCTTGTCGTGAAGATGGATACATATGGCAGCTTCGATGTGCTCGTTCCAGTCTTACGCAACATCCTCGACCGTACGACGAGAGAAAAGGTGTTCAAAAATACATTTACGTAGGTAAAGTGTTGAACGCAGTAGCAAAGAAAGCAGATGAGCACTATCAACGTCGTGCTTTACGCGAGCATACTCAAATGTGTTGTTTGCCAATGATAGAAATAGCTTTAGCGACAGGTCAAGTATAAGAGGTGTGCACGAAATAGTGAGATAAAATTATACTATATAACTATCTGTTGCGTATTTATAACTATATAACCACATAATCTAGAAATCATGTTTTCCAACCCAGCAGCCAATGCCAGTTACCCTACCAGCCAGCCCCCTAGAAAGGCTCGCAAAAGGCACAAGCCAATCGCACGTATCACGTCGTACGATTACAATGTCCAATTCGACTTGAGACGCAAACAAGAAGTCCGCAATGGACGTGCCAATCAAACAGGCTTGTTTAGCAGTCCGATCCGCCCAGAAAGCTACAACGTCATGGAAGGTGAACTGTTGGTCAGCATTGACAAGTCCCAAGCATACAGGGATGGACAATTGCATTGCTTTAGCTTTGCGAATGGCCTTGGTGCGTTCATACCACAAGCATTGAAGACGGCTTTGATGAATCGTCAAGAGGAAGCAAAACAAAAAGCAGCAAAGGCATTGACCCGCTTCTTGATCTTGGACCGTTTGACGTACGTTGGTGTAGCTGTTACAGGTTTTGATGCTAGCCACGACCGTTTTCAAGACATGGCACAAGGTTTTGTCGCTACGTTTGGCGGGCTCAACACCATCATCAACACGGGCAAGAAAGAGATTCGTCCAGGCGATTGGATCTCATTGGGTTTGCCGCATCAGTTCAAATGGGAGGACGATCCTTATAATAAAAGCAAGCAAGCCGAGGGCATCCCTTTGGATAAATTATTATTCTCAACGGATGTGGTCACGCCAGCATCCGAAGCGGAGAAAGTGCAGGAGATAGTCCAAGCGTATATTGATGTAGGCGCCGATGGCCGTGCAGCCATGGCAGACTCCAGTATGCCAGTCGCATTGAGAACCTTGAAAGAGTATATTAATGTTGACAGGAACTTGGATGTCGTAGACGCAAAGGAAGACTTGGCAAATATGTTTAAAGGCGGTAAGTTACAGCAACAGAAGTTGCTGCATTTGATCACAAACATCATGCACGCCAACAAGAAAATGATCATCGGCAAAGCTTTGTCGTTCGGTAGGCCTGGTGAGCCGTTCGACATCTGCTTGGGGGGCTCCAACTCGTTGTAAGGAATAGAAGTTTAAAACACACACACATAAACTATTTACGATATTTTTTATTATTTAAATTGTACTGTAGATCAAAATCTTGAGGGCTTAACCGAGCCTCTTCTCTCAACACGTTTACTCTTCTCGGGGATGGTTTTCGGTCCAAGCCTTTCATCGATTTCAATGGTGGTAGTTTCAATGGCGATACTTCTTTTGCCATCGGTACGTCATCCTGTATAATTTCGTCGTGTAATATAGACATGGCATCATTCAGAAATTCCAAATGTTTGTTTGTTTCTTCTGTGCCTGTTAATTTTACAACCTTTTTATGGTACGTGATGCCTTGTCTAATGAAGGATTTGATGTTGCGTAGTCTCGTTTCCAAATGGTCGGTGTAGCAATGCAATTGTTGATTCTCGAAAAGCAAATTGTCAATTTCATCCGACATGCTTAAACTAGCTTTTCTGCTCGTAGAAGGCCAAAAACAATTAAACAAAGAACTGCAATGTTAATAATGAATACGAAACAAAAGTTTAAATTGGTTCGATGTACACGTTCGGTTTCCAGTAATGATGCCTGAGGATCGTATAAATCCATGTAAAATTTAAAACACTTAGACACGATAATTTGATGAATGTAATAGGAATATATATAAAAAATTAGTATAAAGGAGAGTATACTTAAATTAAATATGTTTTTATAACTCCCTTAAAAATATTTAAGGAGACACCTAGTACAAATTTTAGTACAGAGCAAAAAATATTTATTCCAGTTGTACTAAAAAAAATACCATATACATCCTTAAATTTTTAAGGATTTCCACTATTTGATATTTATTTATATGAAATCCCTTAAATATATTTAAGGATGTGCCTGTCATTTTTTTTAGTACAACTGGAATAAATATTTTTTGCTCTGTACTAAAATTTGTACTAGGTGCATCCTTAACCATTTAAGGATTTTACACTGTATCATCCAAATTGACGTCGTTCAATGGTATTTCCTCGTCTTGACTATCGTCGTATCTTTTGTCGGAATACTGTTTC
>Ga0315315_10000175_pt1 | contig 49060 bp, 52 predicted proteins | sample M140m3416metaG_FD_203699 | JGI IMG/M metagenome (GOLD analysis project Ga0315315, IMG submission 203699) | Ammonia-oxidizing marine archaeal communities from Monterey Bay, California, United States - M1 40m 3416 | ecosystem: Environmental > Aquatic > Marine > Intertidal zone | place: USA...
TTTGTAATGTTAATTAATCGTTTGTTTTTTTGATATAAATAAGTGAACTTTGCGAAGGGTACTCGCGTGTATCCTGAGTTAATATATTAATATATGAAGATAACCGAGAAAAAGGAGTTAACTATGAATCGTTCGATTCTTGGTGCGCTAGTTGGAATCATTATGATTTCTGGCGCTCTCTTTGGTCAAGGTACTATCTCTGGGTCAGTAACTGACGCAGATGGTAATACTTTACCAGGGGCTAATGTTGTGGTTGAAGGAACTACATTAGGTGCTGCTGCTACTTTAAGTGGTGGATACACTATTAATGTTCCTGATGGTAGCTATACAGTAACTGCCAGCGTGGTTGGTTACAAATCTTCAAGTGCTTCTGTAAGGGTTTCAGGTTCTAACGCATCTGCAAACTTTACATTAGAATCAGCATCCGTCGCGTTAGGCGGAGTTGAAGTACTTGCAGACCGTGTAGACAATACCGATGCAATCCCTTTTAACGAAATGACCAAAGCTGACATTGATTTCAGATTAGGTGGTCGTGGATTGCCAAAAGCTCTATCAACTCTACCAAACGTTTACGTTGAAAATGGTGGTGGTTGGGATGATGAAAATGTATACGTTCGTGGTTTTGACGATCGATACACATCATATTTGATTAACGGTGTTCCTATGAATGACATGGAAAACGGTAATTTATACTTCTCTAATTGGAGTGTACTTGCTGATGTTGCATCTGTTGTTCAGGTTCAAAGAGGAGCAGGATCCGTTAATCTTGCAACACCAAGTTTAGGTGGTGTGGTGAACTTTATGAGTGCACCAGCATCAACTGAGCCAGGTGTACAAGTAAAACAAGAAGCTGGTGAGCATCAGTACTCAAAAACTGCTGTTACTTTAAATACTGGCTTAATGATGGATGGTAAACTAGCAATGATGATGTCAGCTTCAAGAAGAACTGCTGATAAACTTTTTGCTACAGGTACTTATTCAGATGCATGGTCTTATTACTTTAATGCATCATACTCAGTTAACAACGATAATCGTTTAGAGTTTATCGCATTAGGTTCTCCTCAGTTTCATGGACAGAACTTTTGGAATAATCGTATTTCAAACTACAGTCATGAATTAGCACTTGAAATGGGTGTTGCAGAAGAAGATCTAAGAACAGAGTATGGTCTTGATTACAACCCTAGAGCTGACTTGCTAGATACTCCTTACACTGGTAAGAGAGCTGTAGCTAGTTGGGTACCATTTGATGGTTGGAATTATAAAATAAGAGATCAACGTTCATCAACAATGATTAACGAAAGAAATAATTATTTCCACAAACCAATTGTACAGTTGAACTGGTATTCGAATCTTGATGATTCAACTACTATGGCAACTTCTTTCTACTACTCCGGTGGTGAAGGTGGTGGTTCAGGTTCTGCTGGTTCTCTACTATGGAAATCTGACGGTTCAGGTCGTGATTATGATGCAACAATTGCACGTAACATGTCTGAAGCACAATGGAAAGATGGCTACGGCTATGAGTCCAGAGGTGTGTTAAGAGGTAGTAGAAACAACCAGTCTACTTTTGGTATTATGTCCAAAATGGAAAGAGAAATGAGTGACACTCTATCTATGACATTAGGTCTAGATTTGAGAACTGCTAAAGTTGAACACTATCGTCAAGTTTATGACTTGCTAGGTGGTGACTTCTTCTACAACTCATCTAATCCAAACTGGTCAGAAGAACAAAGACATAGAACACTTGGTGACAAGCTATACTATGACAACACTAATACTGTTGACTGGCTAGGTGGATATGTTCAAGCAAATTATGACGATGGTGCAGGAACAAACGCTTTTGCAATGTTTGGTGCTACAACTGCTAGCTACTCTGCTCAAGATCATTTCACGCTTGATAATTTAAAAATTGAAGCTGATGCTGAGTTAGGATATCAAATGAAAGTCGGTGGAAGTCGTGCATTGAACGACACATGGCAACTATTCGGTAACGTAAGTTACTCTGCTATGACACCATCATTAGATAAACTTATTGATGATGTTAACATGATCAAAAACTCAGAATTTGAGAATGAAAAAGCAACATGGTTTGATGTTGGTGCGAGATTTAAGTCATTAAACGGTCAGTGGGCTGGTAGTATGAATTACTACTATGCTTTATGGCAAGACAGAAATCAAAGTGGTACCTCAGAAGACTTAAATGGTGTTGAATCATTCTTCAGCATTACTGGTTTAAGCGAATTGCACCAAGGGTTAGAATACTCTATTGCATATCAACCTATTCCAGTATTAAGAATAGATCTTAGAGGACACGAAAGTGACTGGAGATTTACTGATAACTTAACATATACATACAATGAAATTGAAGGCGATGACACAAGTGCAGAAACTTTCGATCTTTATGTAAAAGATGTTATGATTTCAGGTGCTCCACAAACACAAACTGTGTTAATGGTAACTGGTTTCTTCAACAGATTGAAAGCATCTCTTGAAGCAGAATCATCCGCTAGACAATACCCAAGATGGGGTTATGATGGCGCTATTCAGGACTTAGCATTCTTACTTGGTGAAGGAAATACTTTCGCTGATGATGCTTATGAAACTGAAAGAACAACTATCTACAACTTACAATTAAGTTATGGAGCAGAAGTTATGGGCAAAGATGTAACATTTAATTACTCTGTGTTCAACATGACTGATGAACTATACATTGGTGACTTTGTAGATGCTTATGATGGTTCAGGTGACATTGCAAACTTAAGAGTTCGTATGGGTGCTCCAAAACAGTTTAACTTTGGTGTAACTATCAACTACTAAGTTGACTAATATCTGATTATTAGATAATAAAAGCCCTCTTTTTAGAGGGCTTTTATTTTATAAGGTTTTTTTCTGAAGTTCTTCTAGTTTACGAATTAAATCAGTGTCAAGATTTTGATTGTTATCCTCTGCAATTCGAATTTGATTTCTAATCTGACTAATCTCTTTTTTAGTCGAAATATTTTCTAATGTTTTTATGCAGTCTTTTAAAATAATTAGTTCATTTTCTTTTTCAGGAACATCTACTGCTAATGCTGCTACTAAATTTCGCTCTTCAGGACTATTACCTATAAATTCAAGCAACTGAGCTACATTATTATATGATCCTTTATTTTCTTGAATTGACTTAACAATATTATAACAAAGTTTATTATCTAATAATGATAAAGTGATATTGTCAGACAATTCAGAATTATGAATTAATAATTTCAAGATTTCCAGTTGTGCAATGTCTGATTTAGAATCAAAATTTCTTATGAATGTTTCATTAGAATCTTTTTCTTTTTTGATAGGTATTCTTTTCGGAGAAATTTCATCAAATCGGCTTAATACCTCGCTTTCAATCACTTCTAATTCATTTGATAATCTTTTGATTAAATCATTTCTTATAATGACATCTTTAACGAGCTTGATTTCTTCTATTGATTCATTTAAAAACTTAGATCTATCAGAAGCCCCTTTTGATAGAATATTTTTTTTATTAATAATGTAGCTAATTGGATGTACAGCATGTTTAATAAGTTGCTTAAAAGAAGTATTATTATTTTCTTTAAGTTTAAAATAATCGTCTGGATCTAATTCGTTACCAAGATCAAGCACTCTTACCTCGAAGCCATTTTGCATTAATATATACCCTGTTCTAATTGCAGCATTTATTCCAGCATTATCAGAGTCATAAGTCAAAATAACGCGATTGGTGTACTTGTTTAAAGCTGCTGCATGCTTTGATGAAAAAGCTGTCCCGGAAGTGGCTAAAACGTTTGAAAATCCTTTCTCATAAAGTCTTAAGAAGTCTGTTTGTCCCTCAACTAATAATACATAATTTTGCTTACGAATTTCAGGCATAGTTTGATAAGACCCATAAAATACTTTACTTTTTTGAAATAGTAATGTTTCTGGTGAGTTTAAATATTTAACATCCTCTTTTTCCGATAAACTTCGTCCACTAAAACCTATTACTTTTCCTGAAGGACTAAAAAAAGGAAATATGATTCTATTTCTAAATCGATCTACAAATCCATTTTTACTTTTTGAAAAAAGGCCAGACTTTTCAATTACTTCTACATCAAACTTGTCCTTTAATTCATTATAGAGTTGATCCCAAGAATCATTAGCATAACCAAGGCTAAACTTTTGTATGATAACATCGTCGAAAAACCTTGCAGTCATGTAGGCTTTAGCTTTTGCACCTTTCTTTGAAGATAAATTATTGATATAAAATAAGTTTGCAAGATTATGAATCTCGTAAAGTTGATCGTATAAATTACTTTGCTGTTCGTCACCGACCTCAATAATTTCAATATTATGTTTTTCAGCTAAAGAACGTATAGCTTCAGAAAAGCTAATTTTTTCATATTCTATTAAAAATTGTACTGAGTTACCGCCTTGTCCTGATCCAAAATCATACCACATATTTTTATCTGGAGCCACGCTAAATGATGGTTTGGTTTCTGACCTAAAAGGACTTAAACCGAAATAGTTTTTACCTCTTTTTTTTAAGTCGACATACTGTGAGATTACCTGAAAGATATCTACTTCTTCTAAAACTCTGTTGATTGTTTCTTGTGCAATTCTTCTCATCAACTAAAAATATAGTCTTTGAAAGGTTCCAGAAAAACAAGAATCTTTGACTCCTGAAATAAAATTTCATAAACCCTTACAGAAATAAACAATTCAAAAAAACCTGAAAAAAGCACTAAAGTTAAAACTCCCTTAAATGCACCAAGCATAAAACCTAAAATCATATTTGGTATTTTATATGAAGATATACTCCCATCGAATAAAAATAATAGCAAGCTTGTTACTAAACGTAAAACAATAAGAGAAAATAAAAAAATTAGTGTAATTGAGGAGAAAATAATCACAGTTGCATTAATAGAAATATATTTTGAAATGAAAAATGATAAGTCGACGTAAAAGAAAAGTGCAATTGATATACCAACTACTAAATTTAAAAAATCTGTAAAGGATTCAATAAAACCTTTTCTCATTCCAAAGACACTCATGATGAGAATAATCATTATAAACAGAATATCTATAATCATATTTAAGAAAGAAGTTCTTTTACTATAGATTGGGCTACATTTCCGTCGATTTTACCTGCACCCTTTTTCATTACCTGGGGCATCACTTTCCCAAAGTCTGACATCTGTGTTGCTCCAACCTCTTGCACTACTCCCTCAATAAGACTTCTTATATCTTTTTTATCCATCATCGCAGGTAGATATGATTCCACAAATTTTAATTCATTCATTTCAGCGTTAACTAAGTCATCTCTGTTACCTTCTTTATACATTTTAATCGACTCTTTATGTTGTTTTGCGGCAGTTTGTAAAACTTTAACAACTTCTTGATCTGATAAATCGTGCCCCAATTCAATTGCCTTATTTTTACATTTTGATATTAAAAGTCTTAAAACTCCTGCTTTTTCTTTTTCCTGATTTTTCAAGGCTTCCATCATATCTTTTTCAATTTGTTTTAACATTATTTTTCTCTTTCATTAATTGTTTTCATAGCCAGCAGAATCTGGTCTTGATTATTTTCAAATCCTATAAATCTACGACCTCTTTTTTTAGCAACTACCCCAACTGCACCCACATTCATGAATGGATCAAGTATCCAGTTAAGCTTAAAGCTACTTGCTTTAACAACTCTGTGAATAATCTCTTCGTAATCCAGATGAAACCACAAATTATCTTTTATTTCATCCGGCTTTGGATTATTAATATTTTTTCCATTTACGATATAGTTTTGATTAAAAATGTAATCATTTGTTTTGGTTGCAAACCAGATATCCGAAATTTTATTTTTCCACTGTGATAGTTCAATATTTTCAATCTGTCTTTCTGTGGTTATTCTTGATTGAATTATAAAATTTCTTCCAAGTACGGAATGATAAAGAGATGAAGATTCCCATGGACAAATAATATAAATTGATCCGCTGGTTGTTAAAACCCTTTTGCATTCTGTGACCCAATCTTCTATCCATTTAATATATGCTGAATACGACATTCCTTTATTAGGTTCTAGTGAAGGCTCTGTAACAATTAAATCAATTGATTCGCTAGGAATTTTTTTTAATCCAACTAATGGATCTACTTTGAATAAACCTTCTTTAAGTTTTTCAGAAAAATTAATATCTACTTCTGTTTTTAGAGCAGGTAAATACTTATTTAAGTCTTTTACTGTTAAAATATCTTTATTCACAATTATAATTTAATCTTATATGCTTAATATAAAAATTGTAAGTTTTTAGTAATGAATGATATAAAAAATATGAAAATCGCTATAAGCGCTCTTCCTGAAAGTGGTTGGTGGAACGAAGGAATAGTTGCATACCAAGATAATGACATGATGAGCAATGGTGCTGTGCCAAACCAGTCTTTATTACAACAAGAACATAAAGGCCTTATTAAAATATTAAATAAATATTCACTGCCAATTGAAATAATACCTTTTAAGAAAGATTTAGAAGTTATTAAAAAATATGATTTTGTTTTTATGCGTGATCATTTTTTATGTAATGTAGACAAAGATATTGTAATGTGTAATATGAAGCTTTCTGAGAGAATGAATGAGGGTGAATTTGTTATTTCTAACTTAAAAAATTTGCAATATAATGTTTCTTTCCTAGATGACGATTGCGTAGCGGAAGGTGGTGAATTCTTCTTTCTTCCTAAAGAAAATATTTTATTAGCTGGCCAAAATAGAAATAACCTAAAAGGTGCAGAGCAAATGGCAGAAAAATTGAAAGTATCTCGTCTTCATATTATTAAATCAAGTGGATATCATTTAGATACATCAATTACACCTATTTTTAATGATAAATATGAATGTATTGGGATTATTTGTGCTCGTGAAGTTTTTAGAAAAAATGAAATAAATGATCTAAGGAGTATTTGCATTTCAAATCAATGGGAGCTTATAGAAATTGAACATCAAAATATCAATTCTTCTTTAAGCTTTCGTACTGGAATGAATGGTCTTACACTCCCAGGGCTTTTCATTAGTAGTAAAAAATTAAATCAAAAACTAATATCGGATTTTGCTTTATCAAATGGCATTGCTTTTGATTCAACTGAAGTATCTCAGTTTAATTTAAGCGGTGGTTCGGTTCATTGTCTTACAAATGAACTATTCTAATTATGCATAAACTTTTTATAGTTTTTATTACGTTTTTTCTACTTGGAGGAGCAAAAGATCAAACGACAATTAAAAAAGGTATAATTAATTTTGATGGAAGAAAAAGAGAGTACTATGTTTCACTTCCTCAAAATATGTCAAAACCTATTCCTTTAATTATAAATTTTCATGGTTTTTCAAGTAATGCAATTGAGCAGCAGGATTTTTCACAAATGGATAATTATGCTCACATGAATGGGGTGGGAGTAATTTATCCCGAAGGCATTAATAAATCATGGAATGTTGGCCTTAAAGCTCAAAAATTTATGAATGAGGAAAACGATATTGGTTTTATCGATGCCCTCATTGATTCAGTAACATCAAAATATAATATTGACTCAAATAGAATATATGTTTGTGGATTTTCCAATGGTGGAGAATTCTCTTACGAACTTATGTGTGGTCTATCAAACAAAATAGCTGCATTTGGATCTGTTGGAGGTAATTTTATTATTAATGAAGAAAGATCTTGTAATGTAAAAAGAGAAATTCCTTTAATTCATATTCATGGCACCAAAGATAAATTGGCAAAATATAATGGCTATGATGAATATTATTTAAGTACAATAGAATCGGTTAACTTTTGGGTTAAGCACAATCAATTAGATAAGATGGTAGTTGAAAATATAAAAGATACTCAGAAAAAAGATCACACAAACGTTGAAAAATATACTTTTTATTCAAATAATTCTGATACAAAAGTGATTCATCTAAAAGTGGTGAATGGCGGTCATGTATGGCTAGGTTCTCCTGTCTTTGATATGCTTTATTGGAAATTATTATTTGGAAATAACAATCGTGAAATAAATTCTAGCAAAGAATTAATTGATTTTTTTCTTGGATATAAATTATCTGACTTTAATTAGGAAATTCATCACCCAAAGATTCCCATAAATATAAAGTAGCTATAGTTTTATAAGGAGACCACTTATCGGCAATTTTAAGGATTTGATCAATCGAATCAACTTGATACTCTTTTTTAATGACATTGATTAATGCCAAATCTCCTTCTGGAAATATATTGAAATCACCTTTAGAAAAAATTAAAAACATGTCTATAGTCCATTTGCCAACTCCTTTGATTTTAATAAGTTTTTCGCGAATCACATTTATATCGTTGATATTTTTTAGACTATATATTTCATTTCTATTTTTGAATATGTTTTCAATATAATTTTTCTTCTGGTGTGATAAACCAATATTTTTAATATCTTGCTGATTCCATTTTGTAATACTTTCTTTATTGTTTTTATAATATTTCACAAAACGATTATAGATGCTATTTCCTGCTTTAGTTGAGATCTGTTGAAAAATTATATACTTATATAAATCAAGAACGTAATCTTCAGATTGAGATATTTGAGGTACTTGATTTTCTTGAATTACTCTTTTCAAAATACTATCTGATTTTGATAAAAAAGAAATATGGCTTTTAGTAATCATCATTGATTTTGGAAAAACTGCCAAATTAATTCTGAAGTATTAATATCATGTCCCCATGATTTTTTCCACCACGTATGACCTTCTCCTTCGAGTGAATAAAGTTCAACGCTTTTATTTTCTTCACAATCATATGAAATTAAGCGAGTTGTATACTCGCCGTCACCATTAAAATCTGGTATTGTGATTTCATTTTGTGAATTGCACTGATTATGATTTTTCCAAAAATCGTGAGATGCTCTAGCTGAATAACTCCATTCAACGCCATCATAAGGGACAACAGAATCATTCATACCATGAAAATGGATAATCCCAGTTTTTTTAGGAGGGTTACATTGGTAATACCCGGCCATTGATCCTGTAACAGATCCAATACTATTAATTTCTTCTAGCTCACATGCTAATCTATAACTCATAAAACCTCCAAGTGACATTCCTGAAGAGAAAACTTTATCACTGTCTATATTGTAACTGGCTTTGAAATATTTAATTAATGCTTTAAAAAATCCAACATCGTCTACACCAAGAAAACTTGCTACAACATTCACATTCCATCCCGTATTGCCAAACTGATCTGTCGTGCCTTGAACATAAACAACTATAAATCTTTCTTGATCTGCAATTTGATCAAATCCTGAATACTCTCTCATTGATGGTGCCCTGCCAGTATACCCATGTAAAACAAATAATAGTGGCAGTGATTCAGTTTGATAGTCAAAATTTGGAGGTGTATGTACAATAAAGTTTCTTGAGAAGCTTCCATATGGAGTTGTAAATGAAGCTGTTTGATTATTATAAGTAGAAATTAATTCAACAGTTAGTTCGGGTATTGTTTGGTTGCCTCCACCTGTAAATCCACCTCCCCCTGTATTACCATTATTGTCGCTTAAAATATCTTCAGAACTAACATCTGAAGAGCAATGAAAAATAAATAGTGTAGCAAAAATTATTTTTAAAAATTTGTTCATATTATTGTTTTTATAATTTCATCTATTTTGCTGAAAAGCTCAAATTTGTTTGAATTATTTTCAACAACATAATCAGAATATTTAATCTTCTCATCATCATTCATTTGTAGTCTCATTCTATCTTTTATAGTTTCTTTGCTTAGATTACCTCTACTTAAGGCTCTCTTTAGCCTTAAATCTTCATCCGACATAATTAAAATTAGCTTTGCCCCACTTTTTTGGTGTTTATCAAATATACCTGATTCGATAATGAGTGCCGCATCAATAACAAAAAGATTGTATAAATCTTTTTTCTCATTGATTCTTTCTATTACTAAATCATTTATAATAGGATGAATAATATTATTTATTTTCCCCTGTGATTGAGAGTTTTTAAATACTTCCTTAGCTAAAGAGGGAGTAGATAAATCTTTAAGGTCTGGAAACAATTGTTTGATTTTATCAGTTACAAATGTTGATTTTAATAGTTCTTTTGCTTCTTTGTCCGCATCAAAAATATATGCATTATATTTTTCTTTCAAATACAATGAGACTGTGCTTTTTCCTGATGCTATACCACCAGTAATTCCAACTATTTTCATTACGGAATACGTTTTAAGATTCTTTCTGTAACCTGATCAATTGAACCGTCACCGTCAATATGGATTATGTTTTTTTGATAAAATTCTATTAAAGGAGCGGTAAGCTCCAGATAAACATTTTGTCGATTAACAATCACTTCTTTTGTATCATCTGCTCTTCCTGAATTTTTAGCTCTTTCTACAAGTCTATTAATGAGAACATCTTTATCGACTTGAATATTTATAATACCATCAATTTCCTGATTTAAAGATTCAAATATACCTGATAACCCTTCTGCTTGCGGTATTGTTCTAGGAAAACCATCCAGTATAACCCCTTTATGTTGTAGTTCAGTTAAAGTTGAATACATCATTGCTAAAAGGACTTCATCAGGCACTAAGTTTCCAGCGTTCATATATTTTTGCGCTTCTAATCCAGTGGATGATTTTTTTTCTATTTCTTTTCGGAGGATATCGCCAGTAGACAAATGTATAAGGTTATACTTTTGAGATAAAATCTTTGCTTGTGTTCCTTTTCCGGCTCCCGGAGGTCCCATAATCAAGAGCTTCATTTATATTCCTTGCGATTTTGGTGGATCAAAAATTGCTTTCATAACTATGGCAAGCTTGGTTGGCTTGTTTTTTAGCTTTTGCTGTAGTGTCAAAAGTTTTTGTTCAGATTTACTAGATATTGTTTTATTCTCAATCCTCGATTTTAAATGACTCAAATGCTTATCTCTAATGTTATATGATTTTTTATCATCTCTAGATACAATTTCATTTAAATCATAATCTGTTTTAAAAGGTTGATTATCAGTCTCAGATTGTGAAGAATCTCTGATAGTAGATTTAGCTAAATTCATTTCTGATGTACCATCTAATTCCAGCGCAGATTTTTCCATAGCATCATCCAAAAATTCAAAAATATTAAATTCGGCTTTTGAGTTTTTTGGTTCTGTTTGAATAGGTAAATCAGGAACCTGGGAATCTTCAACTTCCATCTTTTTCTGCCTACTTCTGTAGGCAGAAAAAAGATAAAATAGGAAAATTATTCCCCAATATATTAACTCTTCCAAAGGTTAATCCTCAGATTCTTCTTTGCTGTCATCTGTTACACCAGCTATTGATTGTCTCATTGTGGTGTCTGAGGCAATATTATCAAGCTTGTAATAATCTAGAACTCCTAAATTACCTTTCTTGAATGCTTCAGCCATTGCTAAAGGAACTTCAGATTCAGCTTCTACAACTTTAGCCTTCATCTCCTGCTCTAAGGCTACAGCCATAGCTCTTCTAGTTTCTGCTTTAGCTTGTGCAACTCTTAGGTCTGCTTCTGCCTGATCAGCTTGTAACTGTGCACCTATATTCTTACCTACATCAATATCTGCAATATCAATTGAAAGGATTTCAAAAGCTGTACCTTTATTTAATCCTTTTTCTAATACTGTCCTAGAAATTGAATCAGGATTTTCAAGGACTGCTTCATAGGTTTCTCTTGAACCAATTGCACTTACAATCCCTTCACCAACTCTTGCTATAATTGTATCTTCGGTAGCACCTCCTACAAGATTTGGTATATCAGTTCTTACAGTTACCCTAGCCCTAGCTCGTACTTCGATACCATCTTTTGCTACAGCAGATAGTTTCCCATCAATTGGAGCATCAATCACTTTAGGGTATACACTTGTTTGAACTGCTGATAAAACATCTCTTCCTGCAAGATCAATAGCTGTGGCTATAGAAAAAGTAAGCTCAATTCCAGCTTTTGAGGCAGCGATTAATGCATCTACAACTTTGTCAACATTACCACCAGCCATAAAATGAACTTCTAAGTCGCTACTTGATATAGCACCAAGACCAGCTTTTTTTGCAGCAATTAAACCATTTACAATCACTCCAGGTGGCACACGCCTAAATCTCATTCCAACAAGTCCTAAGATTGTAACATGCCCTCCTCCAATACTAAAAATAGCCTGTAACCACAAACCAACTGGCACAATCCATAATAGCAATAAAATAAATAATACTAACGGTATGGCAACGTATAGTCCCATTACTCCTCCTTCATATGTTATATAATTAAATTTAAGTCTTTAGTAATTAAAATATTATAACTACTCAACTTTACTTCTGTTTTTAAAATTCTTTTTCAATGTTGTTTTATTGGAATCACTACTTACTAATTTCTGAAAGAAAGCAGATTTACCAATTAATCTTAGAATGAAAATGATACCAAAAATTCCTACAACAATGGCCCAAGAAAATCCATCTAAAGCTTCAGAATAAATTTCGGGACTTACAGGAACATCAGGTATAAGCAATAAATACAAACCGTAAAATAAAATAATAATACCTGCGATACCAAATACACCAAACCCAGGTATTGCAATAGCTTCAACAAGCAGTAGAGCAAGGCCTGATAAAATTATTAGGATATCTGTTGAAGATGCTAATTGGGTTAAGTAACCCGCACCTAGTGCAAGAGTTAAGCAAATAATACCAATTGTTCCACCAATGCCCCAACCTGCACTATACAATTCAGAAATGACCCCAATAGTTCCAAAGGTTGTTAACAAAGATGAAACTGTAGGATTAGTTAAAATTCTCACGACATTTTCTGACCAATTTTCATCAACAGTTACGATGTTATAATCTTCAATTTTTAAAGATGAAAGCACATCCTCAATACTTTCACCTTTACCATCAGCAATTCCATATTTTATTGCCAATTCAGTAGTCAACGTAATCAATTTTCCTTCTTTTCTTCCCTCAATATCATCTATCTGTAGCGTATCCCCATCAACAACCAAATATTCAAAACTTAATTCTTCGTCTACCATTCCACGAGCGATATCAGGATTTTTACCTGATTTTTCAGCAGTAGCAGCCATTTCTTCTCTCATATAACTTTGAGATTTTTCAGACTGTTTTGATCCCGACATATCAACGACACTGGTAGCACCAATGGTTGCCCCGCCTGTCATATAAATTTGATCACATGATAAGGATATTAACGATCCCGCAGAGATAGCTCTACGGTTAATGAAAGCAATTGTCTCAATTTCCGTAGAAGATATAGAATCTTTGATTTGGGTTGCTGCATCAACACGTCCACCAAAGGTATCAATATCAAATATGATTAAATCAGCATTATTTGACTCTGCTAAATCGATTCCTCTATTAACCAAACTTGGTATGCCAAGGTCAATAACATCTTGGATTGGTATAACATATACTTTTTTGTTCAATCCATCTGCAGCTATAAATGCTGAAAATAGAAAAGTAATGCCGATTAATATGTTCTTAAATTTTGTTTTCATTGCTAATTCAAAGATTTACATTATGGAGATGTATTTTTTTTTAAAAGTGTTTTCTTTGTACTTAAGAAATGCTCCAACATTTGCTTATAAAATTACCTATAAAATAATTTATAGTCTACTATTCCATGTGGTAAAAATGAGACAAAAAACGGTTTTAATTAATCTTCGATGGTCTTTCCCTGGTAAAAATGAGGAATGGTATCAAAATATAATGAAGCAATGCTACAATTTTTTTACTAAAGAATTTTTAGATTTTATATCATTCCCTAAATATTATGATATATTAGATATAAAATTTAAAAACCTTGAAGTATTAGCTCAAGCGCATTCAAAGAAAAAGGGAGTTATTCTTGTCGGTTCACATTACGGTTCTTTTGATAAACTATTTTATGCGCTTAGTAAAAAACACTATAGTTTAACTGGTGTTGCCTATAAACAGAATAATAGTGGTGCTGATATTTTTTTTAAGCAAATAAGAGAAAATTTTATGGAAGACCAGCTATACAAAGGCGGAGACATTAAACAGTTAAAAAATTCTTTAGTTAAAAATAATATATTAGTTTTGTTAAGTGATCAGGATGCAAAGAAAAAAGGTGTTGCGGCTAAGTTTTTTGGAATTAATTCATCAACACACTCAGGCGCTGCTATACTAAGCAAAAGAAATAAAAGCCCTATTGTATATGCTAGCATAACAAAAATAAATAATGTTTATCAAATAGAGTTTGTAGAGATTGATAGTTCAGGAAGTATCGACGATATTGTGCAACAATACACAACGGAAATTGAAAAAACAATTATCAAAAACCCAGAGCAGTATTTTTGGTTTCATAAAAGATGGAAGTCAGTTAGAGAATATCAATGAAAAGAATTAAAACAGATCATCCTGATTCAATAAAAATATTTATCAACGCATTGAATGAAAACCAGGTTATTGTATACCCAACAGATACTATTTACGGTTTAGGAACAGCAATAGATAACAACAAGGGAATTGATAGAATAAATTTGATGAAAAAACGAGAACAACCAATGAGTATTGCATTAAGTAATTTTAATATTATTAAAAATCAAATTATAGTTAATAAAGAAGCTATGGATGAAATAGAAGTAATTCTTAGAGATGGTAGCACCTGTATAGCGCCATACTTCCCAGGCTCATTGAATGATAAAATTACGAAAGATGGGAAGATAGGCTTTAGAATTCCTAATCATAATTTTTTAAAATCTGTATTAAATCAATATCAAAAACCAATTACCACTACCAGTGTTAATGAAACAGGTTCTAAGCCACTATATTCTCCAGATGAAATTGAAGAACAATTTGGTGATAGCATTGACTTGTTGATTGATGGTGGAAAAATTAAAAATAGTCCTTCAAAGATTTTTATATTTGAAATGAATGAAATAAAACGAATACGATAAATGAAACTGATAATACTTTTTATTCTAAGCTCTGTGATGTTAAAGGCAAGCAGCCCAAGTGACCAGTTTGACTCAAAGGTTACATATGAATATAATGTATATCTTGATGTATTAAATCTAAAGCTTGGTGAAGCTTCCTTGTCGATAAAAAATCCAGATAATATAGATGGAACAGATGTTTATCATTTAAATTTTAATGTTCGAACTACCAAGTTAGGAGACGCCATTTATAAAATTAGAAATAAAATAGATGTTTGGATTGATCAAGAAACTCTTAATGTTGTAAAGCAAAGTAAAAATATTAATGAACTACGAAAAAAGAAAAATTCTGAAACTATTATTAGAAATGAAAAAGGAGTTACTAATGGTAAAGAATTTATTGTAAATAAAAATGTTTTTGACCCATACTCGCTTATATTAATCTTATCCGAATTTGATATACCAAACAATCAATCTAAAAAATTTAATATAGTAGATGCAGGCAAAAGTCGAGTTATAGAAATAAAAAATCTAGGAACTGAAATGATTGATACACCATACGGGAACAAACAAGGATATACTTTATCTCCTATAAAAAATGGACAACCAGCTCTAAAAAATAAAGGTGATATGGAAGTTAGTTATGTATCAATCAATAATACTTTAGTTCCAGCAGATATAATGATAAAACTTAGTAATGGCGTTATTGAGTTAAGACTTAAGAAAATACGCGAATAATATCATTTAATAGTAAAAAAACCATTAACGATAATAATATAAACATTCCTACTGATTGAATTCTAATCCTTGCCTTAACAGAAAGCTTTCTACCCATTAAAACTTCAATTAATATTAAAGCGATATGACCCCCATCTAATCCAGGGATAGGTAAAATATTAATATATGCAAGATTTACACTAATCAAAGCCATTAAAAAAAGAAAGGGTACTAAACCTGCTTGTGCTGCTTGGCCTGCCATGTCTCCAATCATAATTACACTACCAACCTCATCTCTAGATACGTTACCTTGAAAAATCATTTTTAATGATGAAGTCATTAAAGTCATTGCCCATTTTGTTTCATTATATCCATAAACTATAGACTCTGTAAAATTTAATTGAACTGGAACTTGAGATTTAGATACTCCTAATGCACCGACCTGTTGATCAACTCTCCCAGTAGAAAGATTCGGCCTTGAACCAAGAGAGGCATCCATTGAAATCTTTTCACCAGCTCTTTCAATTACTATAGGTACTGTTTTGTTTGGATTTTGTTCAATAGTTGTTACAGCATCACTCCAGTTATTAACCTCAATACTGTTAATCGAGATTATTTTATCCCCAGATATAATACCTGCTATTTCAGCTGACTGTTCCGGAACTACATAATCAATGACGGTATCATTGCTTTCTAAAACAGTGTCACCTTGTAAGTTTCCAATAAGTATAAAAACAAAAAAAGTTAAAATGAGGTTCATTATTACGCCTGCGCTCATAACCCAAATTTTTTGTAAAGCGTTTTTAGACTCTAATTCATCATCTGCGCCTTTAAACTCACTGTCCATACTTTCATCAAGAATTCCTTTCATCTTGACATACCCTCCAAGAGGCAATAAACCAATAGTATACACTGTTTCTGAAGGAGTGGTAAATGAGGTAAAAGTTTTTGTATAAACTTTAGACCATTGAATTTTTTTATCTTTAAACACAAAAAAGAATATGTCAATGATCAAACCTTTTTTGGTCTTAGTAAAATCAACAAAATTTGGTGGCATACCAACAGAAAAACGCTCTACCCCCACGCCTACACTTCTTGCCGCCCAAAAATGTCCGAGCTCGTGTACAAAAACTATTACACCAATTAGTACTATAAATGCTAAAATATAAATCATATTGTTTTAGTTTGGGTTCAAATATAATTGAATATTTTTATCTAAGATAAATAATTCTTCTAAAGAAGGTAAATTGTCAGATTCAAACTCCTCAACTACTTGCTTAATTAAAACAATTATTTCATTAAAAGAGATTTCATTATCAAGAAATTTTTGGACAATGTAATCATTTGCAATGCTCATTACCGCGACTCTGTTTCCTCCTAAATCAATAAGTTTTTTAACAAAAGATAAAATTGGATATCTATTAAAATCTGGCTGTTTAAAATCCAATGATAATTGGCTAAAATCTAAACTTTCCACACCAGAATCTTTTCTTTCAGGGAAAGTTAAAGCATACTGTATGGGAACTTTCATATCTGGTAGTCCTAAATGTGCTTTATATGAACCATCTACAAACTCAACCATTGAGTGCACGACAGATTGTGGATGAATAACAATTTCAATTTTATCAATATTTATATTAAAAAGCCATAGCGCTTCAACTAACTCTAATGCTTTATTCATCATAGTTGCAGAATCTATAGATATCTTTGATCCCATATCCCAATTTGGATGTTTTAATGCCTGACTAGGCGTTATAGAATCAAATTCATTAAGTGGTTTTTCAATAAAAGGTCCGCCGCTACCAGTCAAAATAATCTTTTTTAATTCTTTTTGATTTTCACCATGTAAACATTGAAATATAGCAGAATGCTCACTATCTACAGGAATAATATTTACATTATTTTTTTGTGCAAGTGGCATAATAATATGTCCGCCAAGCACTAAAGACTCTTTATTGCTTAAAGCGATATCAATACCATTATTAATTAAATGAATTGTTGGACGCAACCCAGCAGTTCCTACAATAGCGTTAATTGCTATATCCAAATTTTCAAGAGGAATATTGGATGAAGCATTTTCTCCAGTTATAAGTTGTATATTATTTTTTTGACATAAATTAAACAATTCATGTTTGGATTCAATAACATCTATTGCAACGAAATTTGGCAAGTATTTCTCAGCTTGCGCACAAAGAAGATCTGCATTTGAAAAACAGCTAAGACCAACTATTTTATGTGAATTATTTTTTGAAATAACATCTAATGATTGGATTCCAATTGATCCTGTAGAGCCCATAACTACAACATTTTTCATCTGTAATACTAAATAATGCCTCTTTTACTAGATTCATAAAAATGAATAATATCATTGATATGTTTACTATTCGAAAGCTCATTTCTTACTTTTGATAAAGCATCTGATTGATTTAAATCTGATCTAAATAGATATCTATAAGCTTTTTTGATATCAGCTTTTTCTTCATCTGAAAAACCTCTTCTGCTTAAGCCTAAAGAATTAATACCTGAATATTGAACTGGATGTTTACCTACAAGTATAAATGGTGGCACATCCTGTACCAATTTGGAATTAGCTGCAACCATAGCATGTTTACCAATTTTACAAAATTGATGTGCATTACTCGCACCACCTAAAATAGCCCAATCATCAATCTCTACATGTCCGCCTAATGCCACTAAGTTGACAAGAATTACATTATTCCCAATAATGCAATCGTGAGCTACATGAACACCAGTCATTATTAATACATCATCACCAATTCTAGTTTCTCCAGTTGCGCTTGTACCTCTATTTAATGTCACAAATTCTCTGATAATTGTTCTATCTCCAATGATTAATTTAGTATCTTCTCCTCCAAATTTTTTATCTTGTGGAACAGCGCCAATACTACTGTTATTAACTATATGACAATCATCTCCAATTTCTGTAAACTTTGAAATAGTGTTAAAATTCCCAATCTTAACATTGTCACCTATCACAACATTGTCTTCAATAACATTATAAGGACCAATCTCAACATTTTTACCAATTTTTGCTGAGTTTGAAATAATATTTGTTTGATGTATCTTAGTAATTTTTAACTCCTATCTATTAATCATTGATGCTAAAAATTCAGCTTTTGCTACTAGCTGATTATCTACATGACATGTTGCTTCAAACTTAAAAGAATTTAACTTTTCATGTACCATTTTAGCATTAATATCAATTTGATCTCCTGGTATAACATTTTTATAAATCCTAAAATTGTTTACTTTTGATAAATATACTAAATGATTTTTTGGGTTTTCAATAAAGTCTAAAATTATCAAACAAGCAGACTGGGCCATCGACTCTAAAATTAGAACTCCAGGCATTATTGGTTTTTCAGGAAAATGTCCATTAAAGAATGGTTCATTTATTGTAACATTTTTTATGGTACTTATCTCTTTTTTTTCTACCCTATCATTGATTCTATCGACAAGTAGAAAAGGATATCTATGCGGAATCATTTCTAAAATATAGTTGATATCTTTCATTTGAATTGATCCTTGAATTCTTCTCTAAGTAGTCGTGCAAATTCAACATTACCTTTATGACCGCTTTTTATAGCAGTTACGTGTCCTTTAATTGGTTTGCCGAGCAAAGCCAAGTCACCAATCAAATCTAATGTTTTATGTCTCACTGGTTCATTTTTAAATCTTAAATGTTGTGATTTGTAAAGACCTCGAGAACCTTGATAAAATTTGATACCAAACTTATCCATAAAAAACTTTACTTCGTCTCCATCAATATCTTTATCAACAATTATAACAGCATTACCTACATTGCCGCCTTTAATTAATCCTTGTTTGGCCAATTCTGTGACTTCACTTAACAGACAAAATGTTCTAGCAGGTGCAATTTGTTTTTCATAATTCGTATAAGCATTTTGAAGTGAACTATATTGAACGTCTAAATCTTCGAGATCATATTGAATAGTAAAAGTTGTTTTAAACCCATCAAAGGGTACTGCTAATACTTCAACATCTTTCTCTTCATCATTGTAGACCACTGGTCTGGTAATTTCAAGAAAATCTACAGGTGCATCCTGTTCGACAATTTCACCCTCTTTTAATGCTGAGACAAAATCTTTAGCACTACCATCCATAACTGGGGGCTCTTTACTGTTTAGCTCTATTAAAAGATTATTAATTCTCATACCTGCGCAAGCTGACATTACATGTTCTGTAGTATGAACTCTTATCCCATTCTCTTCAATTGTAGTACCGCGTGTTAAATCAACAACATTATCAATATCAGGTGTAACAACTTTATCTCCTTTGTCATTCCTAATAAACTTTATACCTGAATTTTTTTCAGCAGGATGAAAGGTGATAGTACTCTGTACTCCAGTATGAAGACCTACACCAGTACATGATACAGAATATTTAATGGTTTTTTGCTTAGCTAACATTTTTTTTTAATCTTTTTTCAAGCAATTCAAATCGTTTATAAATTGCATCTCTCTTTTGTTTTTCTTTGATTGGCCTTGCTGGATTACCAGCATACATCTCTGAACCTGGTAACGATTTTAAGACACATGATCTTGCAGCAATTACAGATTTTTTACCAAGTGTAACATGAGGACCAATATCGCTTTTTCCAGCTATAGTTACATAGTCTTCAATTGTTGTACTCCCCCCAATAAATACTCCACCAGCTAAAAGACATCCTTTGCCAATAGATACATTATGAGCAATATGGACCTGATTGTCAAGCTTACAAAAATCAGAGATTATTGTATTTTGAACTGAGCCTCTATCAATTGTGCAACATGCCCCGACTTCCACATCATTACCTATTATAACAGATTTAATGTGAGGTATTTTATGGTGCTGGTCATTAATTGTATGATAACCGAAACCATCACTGCCAATAACCGTACCTGCATGTATAATTGAATTTTCACCAATGAATGAATTATCATATAATACAACATTATCATAAAGTACAGTATTGTCCCCAATGGCACTACCAGCATTAACTTTTACACCGTTCCCAATGAAAACATTTTCACCTAATTTAACATCCTGCTCTATGATAGAAAAAGCGCCTACGTGAAGATTGTCTGGCTTATTAATTGATTTATGGATTTGAGAATGTTTTGAAATATTAAATTCTGGTACTGGTCTGTTGTCAAAACAATCTAGAATGCTAATCATAGCTAAGTAGGGATTCTCTACGACAATACCAGAATTATTTTCTAAATCATTTTCAGATAAAACAACGAATGCTGAAGCTTTAGAAGAAGTTATTTCTTTTTTGTACTTAGGTATAAAAGCGAATGCTATCGAATTTTTTGATGCCAGTTTAATATCATCGACGAAAGATATATTAATTGAACCATCGCCAATTAACTTGCCTTCAACTTTATTAGCTAGCTCTTTAAGAGTAATCAAGTGCTAACCTTTATTATTCAGCTGCTTGATTTGTCTTTCTAAGTTCGTATAGTACGTCGTCAGTTAAATCAATAGTAGGTTTGGTGTATAATGAAGCTTGAGATCCGTCAATAATCAAATCAAACCCTTTTGAAATTGCAACAGCATTTACAGCAGATTTGAATTTTTCTACTAGCTCAAATTCTAACTGGGCTTGCTTTCTAGTCAATTCTCCATTTGGGCCAACCTTTGATAATTGGTAGCTCTGCATAGAATTATTCATATCAACAATATCTTGTTCTTTTGCCTTTTTAAGCTCTTCAGACATCATCAAACTTTGTTGTTCATATTCTTTAACCATACTATCAAGTTGTGTGGCCAATGATTGGTATTCTTTTTGAATTACTTCAAGCTCTAACTGTAATTGCTGTTCAACATCTTTAAACTCTTCAAAGTCGAGTCTAATTTTTTCAGAAAATACTATTCCTATTTTCTGTTGGGAAAAAGCAATTCCTGTTAATAATAATACTGTTAATATTTTTTTATACACTTTATTCTCCTTACTTAAAAAGTTTGTCCAAATGTAATAGTATACTCCCAACCTTGGGCCTCTCCATCACCATTAATATCATCAAAACCATATCCCATATCAAAGCCTAATTTACCTATACCTGGCATAAAAAACCTAACACCAAGTCCAGCAGACTTTTTCATAGAAATTGAGCTAAATCTATCAATGTAAAATGGCTCTGTCAATGCAGATGTATTCCAAACATTACCCATTTCACCAAATGCCATAATATAAATTACAGGATTTTCTGAAAGGGGAAATCTAAGCTCTGTAATAAATCTACCCATTGAATTACCACCCACTGCCTGACCAGTTACTGTTTGAGGTCCAATGGCATTATCAGGGTATCCTCTCAAAGCATTACCATATGGTATCCCATTTCCGCCCATAATGAACCTTTCATCAAAGGGAACAAATGATTGAACATCATCACCAACATCAATTGTTTTAATAACACCAAGCTTTACTGAATTATATAGTATAAATTTTGAAAAGGTGGGTGTAAACCAATCAAGAGTTAACATATGTTTTTGAAAATTTTCATTCCCACCAAGGAATCCACCAGAATAAGTATTTTCTAAAATAAAAGTAGAACCATTTGTAGGAAATTCTGCTCTATTTCTACTATCTCTTGAAAGAACCTGTGCAAAACTGATACCTCTAGTTTTTTGCAGTCCACCTATATAATTATCTATATCTTCTTGTGAACCTTCATATTCTTTTTGCATATACTTTGCTGACCACATAACTCTAAAAAAGTCATCTGGCCATTCTAATCTTCTTCCAAAGCTTGCAACAGCTCCTCCAACAGTGAAGTCTAAAGGAAAGTAATAGTTGGTAGATGATCCTCTAAATGAATAAAAAAGCGATGCACCTACAAGGTACGGGCTATCATTAATCATTGGATCTTGAAAGCTAACATTCAATGATCTGTATTTTGATGGTTCTTGCGTAGTATAAATTGAAAAATTTGTTCCAGTACTTGCACCAATATTAAGCTTCTGTCCTTTACCTCTAAAGTTGTCAAACTCAACTCCTGCTCCACCTGTAATACCATACTCTCCTGTAAAACCAAGATTAGCATTGATTCTTTGCGTTGATTTTTTTTCTTCTACAACAAAGTCTAAGTTCACTTTGTCATCTGAGATTGGTGTCACGTCAGGTATAACGTTATCAAAATAATTTAAGATCCAAATATCTCGCTGACTTCTCATTAGTTTAGATCTGCTAAATACATCTCCTGGATATAACTTTAGCTCTCTGCGGATTACATTCTCACGAGTCTTTTCATTACCAGAAACAAAAATATTTTCAACGTAAACTTTATTCCCTTCATTAAAGACAAATTTGACATCTAATGAATCTTGACCTGAAGGAGTTACTTCTGGGGTAACACTACTAAAAATATAACCCTTATCCTGATATGTGCTCATCATCGTTTCATAGACTGATTTATCAAATTGTTCTTTCGAAAATATATCTCCAACCTGAAGGCCTAAAAGTCGTTTTAGCTCATCCTCTTCTGCTATTTGATTACCCTCAAAAATGAAATTTTTATAATAATATTTTGGTCCTTCTTCAATATTTATTTGAAGAGTGAGGGTTGCATCGTCTTCGTTAACAATTAGAGTATCGCTAAGTACTCTAAAATCTCTGTGGCCTTCGTTTTGATAAAACACTGATAAGGCTTCTTTGTCCTCCGAAAAGGTTTTTGAATCAAAATTTTTCACCCAAAAAGTCCACCATTTTTTTTGCTTTGTATTTGTGAGCTCTTTTCTCAATTTTCTATTTGAAAAGCTCGAATTACCATCAAAAGTTATGTTCTTTAACTTGTATTTTTTCTTTTCATTAATCGTAAAAAGAACATCTCTGGGATAATCTACTCTAACAACAGTATCTTGTGGAACCACAACTGATGAAGATACTTCAACATTGAAATATCCATCATCTTTATAAATTTCTGTAATTTTTCTTTCGGCTTTTTCTAACGAATTTGGCTTAATTCTTTGTCCAGCTCTCAGTTCAATTTTTTCTCTAAATCTGCCTTCTCTAACAGTCATTCCATCGAATAGTACCTGGTTAAGTATTGGACTCTCTGTAACCTTAATTGTGATTTCTACGCCATATTGAGATTCGTTGTTTAAAACAATATTTACGTCTTCAAAAAGACCTAGATCCCACAGTCTTGTTATCGCAGTAGAAATATCCGATCTTTGTATTTGAGTACCATCTCGAAGACCAGCAGAATATTTAATCATTTTATCTGAGGTGGTAGTATTTCCTTCAACATTAACTCTAGATAATGTTACCTGCTGAGCAAATACTTGTGTTGCAAAACATATAAACAGTATAAATACTTTAAAAAAATTCATTTATTACACTTTCCCAAATGTTCTGTTTCTTTTTTCATAATCTTTTAACGCCTTATCTAGTTCGCTTTCATCAAAATCAGGCCAATTCTTATCACATACATAAATCTCTGAATATGCTGACTGCCATAACAAAAAGTTGCTTAGCCTGTATTCTCCACCTGTTCTAATAATCATGTCTGGATCCGGCATTTCAGGGCAATATAAGTGATTTTTGAGAATTTCTTCATTAATAATTTTTACCTCGCTTTTTATCATCATATTTAAAGCGTCTACTATTTCTTGCCTTCCGCCGTAACTAAGTGCTAAAGTCAGAACTAATCCTGTATTATTTTTCGTTTTTTCTATTGTTGATAAAACCCATTCCCTTGTTTTTTCTGGTAAATCTTCTAATTTTCCAACGATATTAAACCTTATATTGTTCCTTAACATGTTTTCTATTTCACTTTTGAGCATAGTAGAAAGCAAAGCCATTAAAGCGTCTATTTCTTTTTCTGGTCTTGACCAGTTTTCTTTTGAAAAAGTATATAGTGTTAAATATGGTATACCTCTTTTAATGCATTCATTAATTATTTTCTTTGCAGTTTGCGCGCCTTTTTCATGGCCAAAGACTCTTGGTTTATTGATTTGATTGGCCCATCTGCCATTACCGTCCATTATTATAGCAAGATGATTAAATGAAGAATTTTTCATCTTAGTTTTCTAAGCTGTTTGCTATTTTAATAAAAATTTCAGATATAGGGTGATCCCCATCAGCAAAAACTAACGGCTCTCCTTTGTCAATAGATAGCATTAAATCCTCTGAATAGGGTATTTCACCTAGAAGAGGTATATCAAGACGTTTACTTTCATTTAAACCCCCACCCTGCTTAAAAAGATGAAATTTATGCTTAAAAGAAAGGTCTTCATTTAAATTTATTGCTTTATTATCAAAATGTAATTCGATGTCTAATGGTGCCGTACTAGAAGTGTTTATCTTGCCTTCAATTTCCATATAGGACATGTTTTCAACAACTCCTAATAGAGGTGTCTTTACTTTATTAAACATATCAGCCCCTTTTCTTACATCAGTCAAGGCAATGTCGTTTGGAGTAGTGACAATAATTGCTCCGTCTAAAGGAATTTTTTGTGATAATGTTAATTGTACGTCTCCTGTGCCAGGGGGTAAATCAAGAATGAGATAATCTAATTCTCCCCAAATAACATCCTTAAAAAATTGTTCAGTCATTTTTGCAACAAGTGGGCCCCTCCAAACAACTGGAGCCTGGTTACCGCTTATAAAACCAAAACTCATTAATTTTAGATTATCTTTTAAAACTGGTATGATTTTTTGCTGATCATTAACAGCAGGATTTTGATTAACACCCATTGTTATGGGTAATGAAGGCCCATAAATATCCAGATCTAATAATCCTGTTTTGTGTCCAGCTTTAGATAAGGCAGCTGCCAAATTTAAAGCTATGGTTGATTTTCCAACCCCACCTTTTCCGCTAGCAACAGCAATGATGTTTTTAATATTACCTTCAACATTTGCATCTTTATTGCTAGTGTCTACATTTTGTGTTGGCGCCTGATCTAAAACCTTAATTTTTATATCATAGCCTTCATGCTGAATTGTATTGGATATATCTTGAACTAACTGATTCTTTTTTTCATCATTCGAAGATGAAATAGCAAGCATAATGGTAATATTTTTTTGATCAATAACAACTTCTTTTACCATTCCGAATGATACAATATCTCTATTGAAACCTGGGTAGTTGATTTGCTTTAATTGGTCTAATATTTGATTTTTATCCATTTAATTTATTTATGCTTTGATTTTTAAAAATAGACACAGAATAAGTTAATTATACGTAGTTTCAATTCGATGTTCAAACAAAAAAACTTAAATCTATTTTTACTAACTGTTCCTCTAATGAACTCTATAGCGCGTGCTATTTATGATGTAGCTTTTATATGGCTTGTTTTAGAGTTAACTAATTCTGAAAAAATTACTGGAATTGTTGCTATGACTTCGTATTTACCAGCAATATTCTGTGGCCTATTTGTTGGAGCAGTTGTAGATCTATTTTCAAAAACTAAAATGATATCAACGGCAACAATTATGCAAGGCTTAGTCTTGGCATTAATTCCAATATTATTCTTCTTTGATATAAAATCAATATGGATTATCGTCTTAATTGCTTTTTTTCATAACGCATTTGGCTTACCAATGGTACCAGCTTTTAATGCTTACTTACCAACGCAAATTGCTAAAGAGGATCTTTTAAAAGCAAACTCAATAGTAAATATATCATGGCAGACTGCTGTATTAATTGGACCAATCATTGCAGCTCAACTATTAACAGTTTACGATGTAGAAAACTTATTTATATTTTGCCTTATATTTTATTTTATTGCTGCTTTTATTACCTCTTTTGCTCCAAAAGACGAAGTCAAAAAAGAGGAGGTCAATTTTTTTAAAATTTTTAAAAAAACAAAAGAAGGTTTGCTCTACTTAAAAGAGCATACAACTTTTGCTTTTATTATTTTACTTACTCTTTTAAGTAATCTCTTTGTAATGGGCCCTGCAATTGTTGGAATACCGATTTTAGTTAAACTCTATTTAGGTGGAACTGCATCAGATTTTGCTTTGGTTGAAGCTTTTGTTGGATTAGGAATGTTATTAGGAACTGCTACAGTCTATAAGGTAGGTCACAGATTTAATCATGGTACTTTATTTCTTTTAGGATTATTTATTGATGGCGCAAGTTTTTGCTTCTACTATTTTATTGAAACACTCAATCAACTTAACTTTTTATCTTTCATTCATGGTGTAGGAATACCATTTCTAATTATTTCAAGAGTTTCAATAATGCAAAAAAATATACCAGAAAAATTATTGGGAAGAATTTTTGCTATTATTTCTGTTTCGATACTCAGCATGACTGCAGTTTCTAGTGGCATCATAGGATTTTTAGCAGAGTTTATGACCATTCATGAAATATTTTTATTGTTTGGTCTGCTTGCTGGTTTATGTGGTATTGTAGGTTTACTACATCCGAAAGTCAGATATTTAAACTAGGAGTTCAGATACTCTTTTTTTGGTTAAATCTCTTAACTCTTCTACTGATAAATCTTTGTAATCCTCTGGCGTAATGGGTTCACCAAATACAGTTGTCAACTTACCAGGGTTAACAATCCAGCTATTTCTTACATTAGCTCTGTAAGCTCCAATTAATCCAACAGGTACAATTGATGCAACGTTGGTGCTTTTTGCAAAATGAAATCCACCTTTTTTGAATTCACCCATTTCGCCTGTCAAAGTTCTTTGGCCTTCCGGTGAGAACAACATGGAGTCTCTGTCTTCGATTAAAATTTTCTCAGCAGCTTTTAGTGTTTCTCGAGCTTTGTCAGTATTGTCATGCGTTATGGCATAGGCACCGTATCTTCTAGCAAAAAAACCAAAAAGAGGCCACTTAAAAATTCCTTCCCAACCAATAGCATTTACATAATAAGGAATTGAACCACCTAACATAAATACATCAAACATTGATTCGTGATTAAACATAAATATATATGGACCATTTTCTTTCTTGGGAACCTGACCCTTTACACTAAACCATTGAAAAGATACTAGCATAAGTAATCGACTAGATAAAGGGATTAAAGGATAATAGAGGTTTCTAGAATGTGTGATATAAGAGAAAATAATACCTGTGATCATCACCGCTGCAAACAATGGCAGAAATAATAAAAATACAATTGCAGATATTATTGTTTTTATCACAACGCGGTATATTAATCTAACTTTTTAAGAATATCTAACATTTTATGGTTAGCTTTGGGCAGCGGATAATCCATAATATTTTTTATTTTTATCCAAAGATGTTGCTGATTTAAGGATAATGATTTTATTGATTTAGGAAACGCTTTAAATAAAGAAATATTAACTCCAAAATGAGAGTATTTGTGTTTAACGCTCCCTAAAAATAATGGGTTTATAACTGTTAAATTTGTTTCTTCTTTTATCTCGCGTATAACAGCCTCTGATGCTGTTTCATTTTGCTCAATTTTTCCGCCAGGGAACTCCCATAATCCGGATAAAAATTTTGTATTTTCCCTCTTCATGATTAATACTTTATTTTTGTGCTCAATTACAGAAACTGCAATATTATATATAGGTAATTTTTTTGAAACTTTTGGCGTTGGATATGATGTTGGATAAGTAGATTGATAGGCTTTGCATACTTGATTTAAGGGACAATAATTACATTGTGTAACATTTGATTTGCATAACGAGCTTCCTAAATCCATTAGGGCTTCATTATAATCGCCCGGGCGTTCTAAACTTTGATTATTTTCCAAAAATCTTACTACTCTATTTTGGTTTCTTTTTGTCTTTGATTTGAGACCAAGAACTCTATAACCTATCCTTTCAAGGTTGGTATCAACCCCGACAAAATTTTTTTTAAACGCAATAGATAAAATTGTTTTTGCAGTATAATCACCAATACCGGGCAATTGTATTAAGTCGTTATAATTATTTGGAAAAGAAGACTTTATTAATTGTGAGGCATCATACATATTTTTACATCTCGAATAATATCCTAAGCCTTCCCACATTTTTAAAACCTCATCAAAGCTAGCATTTTTCAAAGATTTTAAATTCGGATATTTTTTAATCCATTTCTTATAATACGGAATTACAGTCTTTACTTGAGTTTGCTGCAACATAATTTCGGAAACCCAAACTCGATAAGGGTTTCTCCCTTTTCTCCAAGGGAGATCTCTTTTATTTTGATCAAACCAATTTAGTAGCTCATTATAAATCATAAGCTACAATTTAATAATTTAACTACATGTAGTATCAATTAAAGCTGCGCACGCTTTATAAGGATCAACATTTGATGCAGGTCTTCTATCTTCCAAATAGCCTTTTCCTTCATTTGCTACATCCATAGGTATTCTGATTGATGCGCCTCTATCACTTACTCCATATTTAAACTCATTAATACTGCATGTTTCGTGATCTCCTGTTAAACGCTCTTCATTAGCATCTCCATAAACAGCTATGTGTTTATCAATATTCTGTCCAAGCTTTTCACATGCATCCTCGATTACTTTTAATCCTCCGTCTGCCCTCATTGCAGCTGTACTGTAATTAATATGTGCTCCAGAACCATTCCAGTCACCTTTTATTGGTTTTGGATGCAATTCTACTCTTAAACCATATTCTTCACCAATTCTTTCAAGCAACCATCTGGCTACCCATAATTGATCTGCAACTTCAAGCGCTGGCAATGGACCCACTTGATATTCCCATTGTCCCAACATTACTTCGGCATTGATTCCTGAAACTTCCAATCCAGCCTCTAAACATAAATCTAAATGGTCTTCTACCATAGAACGAGCAGCTACGTTTTCTGCTCCAACGCTACAATAGTAAGGACCTTGCGGTCTTTCAGGGAAACCTTCTTCTGGCCAGCCAGCTGGCTGTTTTCCATCCATTAGAGTATACTCTTGTTCAATTCCAAACCATGGTTTATGATCAGAAAATTTACCAGCAATATCAACCAAGGATGCTCTTGAGTTGGATCTGTGGGGTGTTCCGTTAGCATTGCAAACCTCGTTCATTACTAAAATATTTTCTCCGCCACGAATTGGATCAGGACACATCCATACTGGTTTTAACATACAGTCACTGTCTCCTCCGTCTGCCTGTAGTGTACTAGAGCCATCAAAGCCCCAAGTAGGAAGCTCTGAAACTGATGAAACTGCTGCGTCTAAAACCTTTGTTTTTGATCTCAAATTTGCGGTAGGCTCATACCCATCAACCCAAATATATTCTGCCTTAACTTTCATTGATTACCCCTTTTATTAAAAATTTCAATTGTTACTGGTATTAAATATATTTATAAAATAAGATAATGTGAATTAATTATTTAGATAATAATCAATTTTTCCCTAATATATTAAGGTCTATTTCTGTTTCTTCCTTATAGGTTGAAAGAACTAGATTTGATTGGGTTCTAGAAACTCCTGGCCAATTTTGGATTTCATATAAAAGATCTTCAAGGGCTTGAGAATTCTCAACTCTAATTTTTAAGATATGTGACCCACCGCCAGTAATCGAATGACACTCAAGTACAGCTTTACAATTATTTGCTTTTTCAACAAATTTGGAGTAGTGATCTGAATGCTCACTAACTATAAATACAAAAGCTGTTAAATCAAGACCTGCTTTTTTATGATTTAAAATTGCTACGAATTTATTTATTAATCCTTTTTCTGAAAGTTTTTTTATACGTTCACCTACTGCAGGTATTGAGAGCTTTACGGCTTTAGCTATTTCACTAACAGATGCTCTGCCGTCCTGCTGAATGATTTCTAGTATTGATATATCAATTTTGTCTATCATAATTAAAATTTTTAACTGAAATTAGAAATTAATTAATAAATTATTGTATTATGTTTAAATATAGTTAATGAATTAATGTTTTACAAAACAAGTAATTATGACAAAAAAAATAGATATTAATACCTTATTAGAAAGAATTGAGAATCTAGAAGCTAGGCTGGATAAACTTGATCCAATAAGCAAAAGAAAACTGCCGGGCAAAAAAGATCAAATTAATGACATTAAAAATAATCTTGAAGAGTGGTCTCAAAAATTTCCATCCTTAGACATTGAATTTGAATTGCTTAAGATGCTAGACTGGCTTCAAGCCAACCAAAAACGCAAAAAGGATTATAAAGCTTTTTTCAGGAACTGGCTCAGGAAGTCTTCAAATTCAATAGAAAAAGAAGTGCAAGACGTATATCGTTATGTGTATGGCTGTAGTACAAACGAAAACTGTAAGCAACAGGAATCTGAATACAGAGACATGGCTATCTTCTGTAATAAATGTAATGCACAAAAGAAGATTATTAAATCTGTAAGAGCTTAGTCTTCTTTTTCAACTGAAAGAGTAAAACTTTCTGACATTTCTTTTGTAAAAGATACATTAACCTCATGCTCTCCTAGGGTTTTGATTGGAGAGTCCAAATCAATGTACTTCTTATCAATTTTAATACCATTCTCTTCAAGTATCTTAACAATATCAAGCTTTGTTACAGATCCGAAGAGCTTGTCGTCGTCTTCTGATTTCATTTTTAATGACAAACTTAAAGACTTTATCTCTTTTAAAATTGACTCTAATTGGTCTTTTTCTCTTTCTAGTTTTCTAACTTCCATCCTTTGTGCTTCTTCTATACTTTTTTGCTGTTGTGCAGTAAAAAGAATGGCGAGTTTTTTGGGCATCAAATAATTACGAGCATAACCTGATTTTACTTCAACAACATCTCCTTGTTGCCCTAGATTTTGTACATCTTCTTTTAAAATTACTTTCATATCTAATCCTTATCAACTGCTGCAAAAGGAAGTAATGCAATATTCCTTGCTCTTTTAATTGCAACCACAAGCTTTCTGTGCATCTTACTACTTGTGCCTGTAACTCTTTTTGGAGTTATTTTTCCTTGGTCGTTTATAAACTTTGTTAAAAGTTTAACATCTTTATAATCGATTTCTTGAATGTTATTTCTTTTAAAATAACAGGATTTTTTTCTACTTGATAACATTAATTTTCCTCCTGCGTATCGGCTACCTCAGAAGCACTTTCTTCTTGTGCTTGATTTGAGGGCTTTTCATCCAATTTAATTATCATATATTTCATGACTTCCTTATTCAAATTTAAAAATACCTTAAACTCGTTAACGAAGTTTGCATCTTTAAATTCTGTATTAAGCAACACAAAGTTTCCGTACTTGTGTTTTTTGACATTATATGCTAATTGTTTTTTCCCCCAAAAATCATGGTTAACAATGCTGTGTTTTTTTTGTTGAACAAAATCTGAAACTTCGCTCATCACTCCAGCAATTTGTTCCTTGCTAAAATTTGGGTTCAAAATATATAGTACTTCATAATAATTCATTATCTTCTCCATTATAATAGTGGTGCAATTACAAGTGATACCACTGATATCAATTTGATTAAAATATTTAATGATGGTCCTGCAGTGTCTTTAAAAGGATCACCTACTGTATCACCAACAACTGCCGCTTTATGTGCTGTACTACCTTTTCCACCGTGATGACCAGATTCAATATATTTTTTTGCATTATCCCAGGATCCACCAGCATTTGACATAAATATTGCTAGCAATACCCCTGTAACTGTTACACCTGCTAGAATTCCACCAAGCATCTCTTTTTGCCCTAATACTAGACCAAAGATAATTGGTGTAAAGACTGCTAATGCTCCGGGTAGTACCATTTTATTGATTGCTGCCGTTGTTGCAATATCAACGCATTTAGCATAGTCTGCTTTGGCTTTACCATCAAGCAAACCTTTAATTTCTCTGAACTGTCTTCTTACCTCTTCAATCATCTCAAATGCAGCATCTCCAACAGCTTGCATTGCTAGAGCTGAAAACACAAATGGTAAAGATGAACCAATTAATAGCCCGGCCATAACTTGAGGATTATTAATGTCTAGTGTCAATCCGCCAACTGTTTCTCTAAACGCAGCAAATAATGCCAGTGAGGTTAAAGCTGCTGAACCAATAGCAAATCCTTTACCTATAGCTGCTGTAGTATTTCCAACCGCATCAAGCTTATCTGTTCTTTCACGAACCTCTTTTGGCAACTCTGCCATTTCAGCAATACCCCCAGCATTATCAGCAATTGGTCCGTATGCATCTACTGCTAACTGAATTCCAATTGTGGATAACATACCAAGTGCTGCTAAAGCAATTCCATATAAATGAGCAAAATGATATGCACCTAAAATAGACAACGCAATTACCAACACTGGTAAAGCTGTTGAAAACATTCCATTTGCTAAACCTGAAATTATATTCGTGGCAGAACCTGTTTCACTCGAAGCTGCTACATTCTGGGAAGGCTTTTGATGGTCAGAAGTATAATACTCTGTTAATACTCCAATTAAAATACCTGATACAAGACCTACTACCGTAGCAAGAAATAAATCAAGTGCTTGTACACTTTGATACCCTTCTGCTAAGGCAACTGGGCTTTCAATCAATCTTCCAATTAGAAAATAACTAACCACAGTCATTACAGCTCCTGAACCAAAAACACCTATGTTTAAAGCTGTTTGTGGATTACCGCCTTCTTTCGTTTTAACAAAAAATGTACCAAAAATAGAAACTAAAATTCCTGCAGCTGCTAAGTATAAAGGTAAAAATACTAAACTTTTTTCTCCTGCTGTTGCAGCTAAAACCATAGCTCCGATCATCGAACCAACATAGGATTCAAAAAGGTCTGCACCCATACCAGCAACATCTCCAACATTGTCTCCAACATTGTCGGCAATAGTAGCTGGGTTTCTAGGATCGTCTTCAGGAATACCTGCTTCTACTTTTCCAACTAAGTCTGCACCTACATCAGCTGCTTTAGTATAAATACCTCCACCGACTCTAGCAAATAAAGCGATAGATGAAGCTCCCATCGCAAATCCAGATACTTTTGTCATTACTAAAGAAAAGTCTGCAGATTCACTTAAACCGCCATATAGAAAAAATAGTAGAGATAGTCCTAAAATACCTAATCCTACAACGTTCATTCCCATAACAACACCGCCGTTGAAAGCCACAGCAAGCGCTTTGCTTAAACTGTTTCTTGCAGCTTCTGTAGTCCTATGATTTGCTAAAGTAGCTACTCTCATACCAAGTGCTCCAGCCAAACCACTACATATTGCACCGACTATAAAAGACAGTGCTACTTCTGTGGTATTAGATGACATATTTACCCAATACAAAAGAGCTGCAACTGTTAAAACAAATATTGTTAAAATTTTATATTCTCTCACAAGAAATGCTGTAGCACCTTGACGAATTGCTAAACCAATTTCCTGCATTTTTTCATTTCCTGGATTCTGTGCAGATATCCATTTACTTCTCATTAGTCCGAATACAACTGCCAATAAACCTGACAGAGGTATTAAATAGAATAGATTTTCCACTACGCTACTCCTATAGTTTGATTATTATAATTATTCATTGTGAATTCTTCTCCGTTTTCTAAAAATGACTGCAATGCTTCATTCGCAAAAAGTAGCACTTCATCAACAAGTGAATGAAATCGCTTATTAAATGGTTTTAAAACATATTTTTCAGAAGGCCTTTTATAATCTGAAGCTGCTATGCCAATCTTAAGCCTTTTGATACTATGACTTGAAACATATTGTAAAATAGATTTCATACCATTATGACAACCGTCTCCACCTTCCGTGCGAAATCTGATTTCACCTAAAGGAAGGTCAACATCATCAAAAATAATAACTAGATCCTCTTTTTTTGCCTTATAAAAACTTAAAACCTCGTTTATAATAGCTCCGCTATTATTCATACCGGTTGTTGGTTTAATCAACATAAAGCTTGAGTCTTTTTTGGCAACAAAATAGTTTCCTTTACCAGGTTTAAACTCCAAATCATATTTTTTTGCAAAACTATCTAACACCCAATAACCAACATTGTGTTTGGTATTGTGGTATTTAGTTTCGTGATTACCTAGACCAACAAAAATTGTCATTACGACTCATCTCCAGCTTCATCTTTTGATTCTTCTTCAGCTGAATCTCCACCTTTTTCACCTTGTGGTTCTTCTTGTTCTGAATCTGACTCTGATTCGTCCATATCAGTTGCTTCAACAACTGCCTCTTCTTTTTCTTCTTTTGGCTCTTGGACTGAAACTACTGCAATATCTTCTGCAGTTATCATTTCAACATCTTCAGGTAATGTAATATCCTTAACAAAAAGATTGGTATTCATTTCCATTTCTGTTACATCTATTTCAAGAAACTCAGGAATTTCTGCTGGTTTACATTTGACCGTAACTGAGTTTAACATTTGAACTAAAAGTCCACCAAGCTTTACTCCTTGAGCCTCTCCAGCGCTTCTCACAGCTACTTCTAAAGAAATCTTTTCATCTTCTTTTACTTTTTGAAAATCTATGTGGATGATTTCATCTGAAACTGGGTGATATTGTACTTCTTTTACCAGAACAAATTGATTTTTGTCCTCAACATTCACCTCAAAAATCATTTGGCCCGTTTTTAAAGCTTTATTTAAGCTTATTTTATCTACTGAAAGAGGTGTTGCTTCCACCCCAGAATGATAAACAACAGCTGGTACTTTATTTTGCAGTCTAGTTCTTCTAGCTGCTGATGTTCCGTGCTCTTTTCTAATATCTACATTTAATTTTTCAAATTTGCTCATGTTACTTTCCTAAATAGTTTACTTACTGATTCACCACTATGAATCCTGTTAATTGTCTCTGCAAAAATTTTTGCAGACGAAATGGTCTTAAGTTTTTTACAATTATCAATGTGTGACATATCTATTGTATCTGTAATGAATATTGAATGAATTATATCATCTGACAACTTATCTATAGCATTTGAAGATAAAATGCCGTGAGTTGCCGCTATAGTAATAGACAAAGCACCTTTCTCTTTTGCTACTTTGGCAGCATTTGAGATTGTGCCTGCCGTATCAATCATATCATCTATAATTAATACATGTTTATTTTCTAAATCTCCAACAACTGAAACAACTTCTGATTGATTGTGTGCACCTCTTCTCTTATCAACAAGTGCAAAGCTCATACCCAATCTTTTTGCGTAGGACTGACCAAGCTTGCTAGACCCCATATCTGGTATCAATACAGTTAAATTATCATCGGATGATAAATCATTAAAATGCTTTTCAAGTTCTGGCATTAAAACTAGACTGCCGTAAATATTGTCGACGGGTTTTGATGAAAAACCTTGAATTTGAGTTGAATGTAAGTCCATTGTAACAACCCTGTCTGCTCCTGCTTTTATAAAAATATCCATCATCACTTTTGCAGAAATAGGCACTCGAGGTTCATCTTTACGATCTTGTCTAGAATACCCAAAGTAAGGCATGATCACATTAATTCTTTGAGCGCTTGCTCTCTTTGCAGCATCTATAAGCAGCGCTAATTCTATAATATTATCTGCGGGCGCGTTGGTAGACTGAATAAGGTACACATCGTTTCCTCTTAAGTTTTCTTCAAACTTAACCCAGATTTCTCCATCGCTAAAACGTTTGATAGAAAGCTGTCCTAGTGACACACCGCACTCATCTGCAATTTTTTTTGCGAGCTGTGGATTACTAGATCCTGCAAATATTTTTTTTACGTATTTACCCATTATTTTGTTGGGGAGCAGGGACTCGAACCCCGACTGCCTGGACCAAAACCAGGTGTCCTGCCAATTAGACGACTCCCCAAAATTAAATTGGATTTACATAGTAAGTTGAGTAGTGGGGACTGAAGAAAGATTGTGCTTTGAGCAAATCTTTTTTTGAAAAAAATATTCCAAACACAGTCGAACCCGTACCCGACAAACTGGCATATTGTGCACCAAAATCCTTAATTTTTAATTTTATTGCGCCAATTTCTGGATGTGTTTCAAAAACATACATCTCAAAATCATTTTTAAATAGCTTAGAATTAAAATTATTATTTTTTAATTCTCTTAATAATTTCGACAAGTTAATGTCCATATTTTCATTTAACAAATGGTTTTTTAATTGGTTAAAAGCGGTTTTTGTACTGACTTTGATGTTAGGGTGAATTAGTAAAATATGTTTTGGTACTTCTATATTTTTAACCGGTTCTAATTTTTCTCCTCTTTGTGTTCCAAACTGAAAACCTCCATCTATAAAAAAGGTGGAATCAGAACTAATTTCCTTTGCAATTAAAGAGAGTGTGTTTTTATCTAAAGAAAGATTAAAAAGATGGTTTAAGCCTTTTAGAACAGCAGTTCCATTACTTGAACCTCCTCCAAGCCCTGCATTCATTGGTATAACTTTATTAATTGAAATAGATACATTTGGCAATTTGGGATTAAGTTTTTTGGCTATTCTAAATGCTTTAGTACCAAAATTATCTGATTCAGGAATATTGCCACAATCAGTTTTACATGAAAAATTATCTGCTTCTTCAATCTTGATCGAATCATGTAAACTTATTTCTTGAAAAAGTGTTGAAATATTATGGAAGCCATCGCTCCTAAGATTGTGGACATGTAGACCAATATTGATTTTGGCTCTAGATTTTAATTCCATTTTTTCAAAGTAATAATTACTTCAGCGCCCCAACCATTTTTCATATCTATAAAATTCAATCTATTGGTTGTGCTTCCTTTAATAGATATTTGGTTTTTGGAAATATTTAGAACAGTTGCAAGATTGGAAGATATGTTTGATTTATATTTTGAAATTTTCGGTTCATTCAAAACTAAAGTTGCATCAACATTAACTATGCTAATATTTATAGGAATCATTGAGATTATTTTTTCTAATAATTTAATGCTAGAAATATTTTTGTTTTGTTTTGTATTTGGAAAGTGTTCGCCGATATCTCCCAAGTTTAATGCTCCACACAAAGCATCAATAATGGCATGGGTTAAAACATCGCCATCTGAATGTGCAATTGATTTTAGATCACATTTAATTTTACACCCTCCAACAATGATGCCATCTCCTTTGGACAGAGAATGGAAATCGATTCCTAGTCCAAAAAAATTATCGCTACCAATTCTTTTTGTGATTTCTCCTAAATCTTCTCTTGAAGTAATTTTCATATTCAAATTTTTATTTTCAAAAATAACCACATCATATCCACAATCTTCAACTATAGCTGCTTCGTCCGAATATTCGTGAATGATATCTGATTTTTTATTGTATATCTCCTCAAGAACTTCTTGATTAAACACTTGTGGTGTTTCAGAGGTCCATAAGTTAGTTCTGTCAACAGTAAAATTTGACTTGTTTGATTTTACAGATTTTACTGTTTCTGTAATTTTTTTTGCAAGAATTACAGCTTTTTCTTTTTTTGAAAATTCTATAAGATTTATTATTGTTTTTTTATCAATCAAAGGTCTTGCTGCATCATGAATGAATATTTTATTTTTGTGGCTTGAAATCATCTTAAAAGCATTATAAACTGATTGCGACCTACTATCGCCACCTTCACACAGAACTACATTTTTATACTTCTCTTCAGCCAGCTGTTCAGCCATAACATTAATTAATTTTTTTGGAACCGCTATTATGATTTTTGTGAATGATTTTGTATCAAGAAAAGCATCAATTGAATATTGATATACAGGTTTATTATTGATTACTTCTACCTGCTTGTAAGAGCCAAACCTTTCACCTGATCCTGCTCCAACTATAATAGCAACATTTTTCATTTTAAAATTAACATTGAGTCGCCGTAGCTGAGAAATCGATAGTTTTTCTTTTTCGCTTCCTTGTATGCATCTTTTATAAACTTATACCCACCAAATGCGGATGTAAGCATTAAAAGTGTGCTTTCTGGTTGATGAAAATTTGTAATTAATCCGTCCACAATTTTAAACTCATGAGGTGGATGAATAAATTTATTTGTCCAACCTTTTTTAGGAGAAATTAAAAAACCTGACACATTTACTGTTTCAAGCGCCCTTACAGTTGAAGTTCCAACTGCAAAGATTCTTCTTCTTTTTCTTTTTGCTTCATTAATTGCCAATGCAGTACTAGGGGTTACTTCAAAGTATTCTGAATCCATATGATGTCTGTTAAGGTCTTCTACCTGGACCGGTTTAAAGGTTCCTAGACCAATATGCAAAGTAATGTAATGAATGTTCACCCCTTTTTTCTCAAGTTTTTTAATAATTTCTGGTGTGAAATGTAGTCCTGCAATTGGGGCTGCCACTGCGCCTCTCTTTTCAGCATAAACAGTTTGATATCTTTCTTTGTCTCTTGGTGTTGCTGGTCTTTCAATGTATGGAGGCAGCGGTGGATGACCAAGCTTATCAAGAATATCATCAAAGTTTCCTTCATCAAACTCAAAACGTACAACTCTTCCACCTGAAACGGTATTATCTATTACGTCACAAAAAAGACCGTCTGACAAAATTAACTTATTTCCAATTCTAACTTTTCTAGCTGGCTTTACAAGCACCTCCCAGAGACGATCGCCCAACTCTCTCAATAGAAATATTTCAACTTTTGCGTCTGTTCTATCTTTCGTTGCAAAAAGCTTTGCTGGAAAAACTTTTGTGTTGTTAAGAATTAATAAATCATTTTTTTGAAAATAGTCAGTTATATCAGAAAATTTTTTATGTTTTACTTTCTGCTCTTCTCTATTTAAAACCATCATTTTAGCCGTGTCTCTTTTCTGCTTAGGCTTCTGTGCAATGAATTTTTTAGGAAGCTGATATCTAAAATCACTCAACTTATATTTTTTCTTTTTTTCTATCATAACTTTTTGTTTTACTCCTTATTTTTTTAAATCAAATAATGCGTATGCTTTATCTGTTGCGACTCTTCCTCTGGAAGTCCTTTCAATAAATCCTTCTTTAATTAAATATGGCTCATAAACGTCTTCAATTGTTTGAATGTCTTCGTTAATTGAAATTGCTAATGATTTACCGCCAGTTGGTCCACCTTTATAATTTACAATGAGGTTTTTTAAAATTTTTCGATCCATACTTTCTAAACCGTTTTCATCTATTCCAATGCTATCAAGTGAACTTTTTGCATCTTCCAACCCAATCTCAATGATATTTTTTACTTGAGCAAAATCTCTTACCCTTTTTAAAACCCTGTTAGCTATCCTGGGAGTACCCCTAGATCTTCCTGCAATTTCTGTTAGCGCTTCGTCATTAATATTCATTTCTAGTATTAATGCTGTTCTTTTTAATATCTCAAAAATCTCTTTTTGCTGATAAAAGTCGAGTCGAAAAATAGCCCCAAACCTATCTCTCATTGGAGTTGAAATATTCCCAAGCCTGGTAGTTGCTCCAACCAATGTAAATGGCTCTAAGTCAATTCTAACCGTTCTTGCATTTGGCCCTGAATCAATTAAAATATCAATTTTAAAATCTTCCATAGCAGAATAGAGGTATTCTTCAACTGTTGTATTAACTCTATGGATTTCATCTATAAAAAAAACATCTCGGTTTTGAAGATTGGTTAACATGCCAGAAAGATCTCCTGGAATTGATATTACTGGTCCTGATGTTGACAAAAAACCTTTTTCCAACTCTGTCGCAATAATGTTTGAAAGTGTGGTTTTTCCTAATCCCGGAGGGCCATATAAGAGTATATGGTCCAAAGCTTCTTCTCTTTGTTTTGCTGCAGTAATGTATGTTTTTAAAGATTCAACAATATCTGTTTGCCCAATAAAATCTTCAAAGTGGTTTGGTCTGATTTGTTTGTCAAAATTTTTTTCTTCATTAGAAGAGATTACTATTTTTTGTTCATCAGTCACAACATACTAAGATAAATAGGGAATGACCGTTATCCAAAAAATTATTTAATAACTTTTTTTAAAAATTTTCCAGTGATTGAGGTTTTATTTATTGATAATTCTTCAACTGTACCTTGTGCAACAACTGTTCCTCCGCCTTCTCCACCTTCTGGCCCTAAATCTATAACCCAGTCTGCACATTTTATCACATCTAAGTTGTGCTCAATTACAATGATGGTATTTCCTTGATCAACAAGTTTTTGTAATACAGATAATAGCATTTGAATATCATCCACATGCAGTCCAGTAGTTGGTTCGTCCAAGAAGTATACCGTATTTTTCGTACTTGTTTTTGAAAGTTCGGTGGAAAGTTTAATCCTTTGTGCCTCTCCTCCGGATAAAGTAGTTGCCTGCTGCCCTAATTTAATATACCCCAATCCTACATCGTGAAGTGTATCTAGTCTTTTTTTAATTGGTTGAATATTTTTAAAAAATTCCCTTGCCTCTTCAACAGACATCTTGAGTATATCATCAATATTTTTATCTTTGTATTCAATCTGCAGAGTTTCTTTGTTGTATCTTTTGCCGTTACAATCATCACAGTTCACATAAACATCTGGTAAAAAATTCATTTCAATTTTAATAATACCTGCGCCTTGGCAAGATTCACATCTTCCACCTTTTACATTAAAAGAAAATCTACCAATTTTATAACCTCTAAGTTTTGCTTCTCTTGTCTGGGCAAATAAGTCTCTAATGTGTGTAAAAATTCCAGTATATGTAGCAGGGTTAGATCGAGGAGTTTTACCTATTGGCTTTTGGTCAACATTAATTACTCTTTCTATCTTGTCAGTCCTTACGAGATTTTTAAAAGGTAACATTTCTTTTACTCCAAAGTTTACCATGTTTGATAAAGCGGGGTATAATGTCTGATTAATAAGAGAACTTTTTCCGCTTCCCGATACGCCAGTTATCGCAATAAGTCTTTCATAAGGAAAGCTGACATCTATATTCTTCAGATTATTTCCTGATGCACCAATAATTGAAAAATGGTCGAAAGTCGGGGTTCTGTAGTTTGGCAGGGATATAAATTTTTTACCTGAGAGGTATTTCCCGGTAAGACTCTTTTTATCTTTAGCAATTTCTTTTAACGTTCCTGAAAAAACTACCTCTCCTCCATGAAATCCTGCTCTTGGTCCCATATCAATAATTTGGTCAGCTGACTCAATAGTATCTAAATCATGCTCTACCACTATTACAGTATTACCTATTTCTTTTAACGACTTTAAGGTTTCTAAAAGACGATCATTGTCTCTTGGATGCAAGCCTATTGATGGTTCATCGAGAACATATAACACCCCAGTAAGTTGTGACCCAACTTGAGAAGCAAGTCTTATTCTCTGTGCCTCTCCTCCGGATAGGGTTCTTGATGCCCTATCGAGAGTTAAGTAATTCAGGCCTACATTAACTAAAAAACTAAGCCTCTTTTTAATTTCATTTAAAATGCCTCCGGCTATTTCTAGTTGATTTTTTGAAAGCTCTAACGTTTCAAAAAAGTCCAACGTTTCAGAAATATTTTTAGAACATACTTCACCAATATTAACAGAATCTACCCTGACATTTAATGAAGAATCTTTGAGTCGTTTTCCTTTGCAAGCATCACACTCTCTAGTGCTCATAAAGCTTTCAATCCATCTTCTAATACCATATGACTGGGTTTGCTTATACCTTCTTTGTAATTCCGGAATAATTCCTTCCCATTTACCCTTATAAGTACCAGAAAAATTTGAACTATTATAGTCAACATTGATTTTCTTTCCGCTCAAACCGTACAATAGAATAGTCCTAATTTCTTTTGAAAGCTTATTCCACGGTTTTGAGAACGATAAATCAAACTCTCGAGCAAGAGCTCTCAACTTGCTTCCATGAAAGCCTTTTGGCTGACTGCCAATTGGTTTAATTGCTTCTTGAATGAGAGATTTTTTTGTATTTGGTACTACAAGATTTGGATCAATTTCAGTAATGTAACCTAAACCATCACATTGTTGACATGCTCCATATGGTGAGTTGAATGAAAACATCCTTGGCGTTAAATCTGTCATCATTACATATGGATGATAAGCACATGCAAAATGTTCACTAAACAAGTAATCTTCTTTACTATTAATATTTATAACACAAATTCCATTACCCATTCGTAATGCCAATTCAACAGACTCAAGAAGTCTAGACTGTATATCCTTAGCTACCAAAACCCTGTCAATCAACACGTCTATGTCATGATTTTTATTTTTTTCGAGTTTCGGAATTTTTCTTAGCGATAAAATTTGACTATCTACCCTTGCTCTTAAAAAGCCCTTCTTTTTTAAGTCTTCGAATACTGTTTTATGTTCTCCCTTTCTTCCTTGAATAACTGGAGACAAAATATATGCTTTTTCATTTTTATGAGATTTTAAAATCTGTTCGACAATCTGTTCAGGTGACTGTCTAGAAATAGGCCTTGAGCATTCCCAGCAATGTGGTTGACCAATGCTGGCATAAAGCAATCTTAAATAATCATGGATTTCTGTGATTGTTCCAACAGTTGACCTTGGATTGCGAGAGCCTGTCTTTTGTTCAATGGATATAGCAGGAGAGAGTCCTTCGATTGTATCAACATCTGGTTTTTCCATAAGATCCAGAAACTGTCTTGCATAAGCAGATAAAGATTCTACGTATCTTCTTTGGCCTTCAGCATAAATTGTATCAAAAGCTAATGAGGATTTTCCAGACCCAGAAGGTCCCGTTATAACCACTAATTTATTTTTTTCAATATCTACAGCAACATCTTTGAGGTTATGCTGCCTTGCTCCGCGTATTTTTAGTTTATTTTTCATATTTTTTAAAAAAAATTGACTTGTAACTTACTTAACTCTGGATATGATTCAAAAAAGGATTTATTTTTTATTAAATAAAAAATGAAAAGTCTAAAAAACAAACTACTAATTTCAATGCCTAATATGGTCGACCCCTACTTTGCTAAAAGTGTTATTTTTGTTTGTGAAGATGATAGAAATGGAACCGTTGGTATTGTTATCAATAAACCAATTAGTCAGATGAAAATAGTTGGTACTGGAATTAAAAATAAAATTTTTGAAGATATTTTAAACGAGTCCGAAAAAATTTTTTTTGGTGGTCCAGTTAATTTAAATGAAGCCTGTATTGTCCAAAAAAATACCGGTAAATCCGACGACTTCTCTGAAAAAATTGAATTATCAACGGACTTAGAACTCATTCAAGAATTATTATTCAATGAAGAAACCCCTAAAAATACAAAGTTAATTTTTGGCCATGCTTCCTGGGGAAAAAATCAACTCCAAGATGAAATACAAAGAGGTGATTGGTTAATTCAAAAATATAGTGACTCTGTTTTTAAGTCTAATCCAAAAAATTTGTGGAACGAACTAATTCATACAATAGGTTTGGATGATTTTGGTTTTGTAGGAACAAGCGGAATTTCATGATCAAAAATATCAAAAAAATTCAAATAGATATTAAAAAGAAAAATGTTACAAAAGCTACTAATGGTATGCAGTTAATAGTTAACGGACTGTCGCTATTTAAAAGGGGTTTGGGCCTTGTAATTTCTGAAATTTTTAAAAAAAACTAAAGTATTTAAAGAGAGCGGTGCTCTCCTCCGTCACAAAAAATTGTAGAACAATTGATGAAATTTGCTTTATCGTTCAATAATAATGATACTAAACCAGCTACATCTTCAGGGGTAGTAACTCTTTTCATGGGGTTTCTTTCTTTGGTTCTTTCAACCCAATCTTCCCAATTTTCTGAGATTTTTGTTAATGCTCTTGTTGGGGTTATTCCTGCTTGGATGGTGTTTGCTGTGATCCCTTGACTACCCAACTCCCAACCAATCTGTCTTACTACTGCCTCTAGGGAAGCTTTAGCAACTCCAACAGGTCCATACCCTTCCATTGCCTTATAACTACCCTCGCTTGTTAAGCCAAGGACTCTCGACCCTGCTTTTAATAAACCTTCATCTAGCAATGACTGCGTCCAATATATTAAGCAGTGAGCCATAACATGCTGGGTCATGTCCATTTGTCTTTGTCTAACTGGGGTAGGATCAAAAAAATTCGTTGTGCTTCCAAAGGCTATAGAGTGCATTAACAGTTTAACCTCTCCGTCTTTTATAATTCTTTTAATATCGATCATTTTTTCAAGCATGATTTCTTTATCAGCAGCATTAGCATTCCAAAATTGAACTTTATCATTGTTAATGTTTGAGATTTCTTCTTGAAGTTTTAGGGCATCTTTTTTAATTGATCCTCTGTCTAGATGAAAACCAATAATACCATACCCTTCTGATGCTAACTGCTTAGCTGTTGCTGCGCCGTGTCCCGTTGAACACCCTAATATTATCGCCCATTTATTTTCCATAGGAATTCAATTTAATAAATACTCATCCAATTAAGTATTATATTCTCACAATGAATTTAAACTGTGGATTTGTAGGTCTTCCGAATGTGGGTAAATCAACCCTTTTCAATGCATTAAGCAAAAACAATATTGCTGCAGAAAATTATCCATTTTGCACAATAGAACCCAACACTGGAATTGTAGAGGTGCCAGATGAAAGACTTGAAAGGCTAACAAAAATTTTTAATCCAGAAAAAACAATTCATAACACCGTTGAATTCATTGATATAGCAGGCTTGGTGAAAAATGCACATCAAGGCGAGGGCCTAGGTAATCAATTTCTCTCACAAATAAGATCTGTAAATGTAATAATACAGGTTGTTCGTTTTTTTAATGACAATAATATTACACATGTAGAAAATAGGGTTGATCCATTGGATGATATGGAAATTATAAATACAGAATTGATATTAGCAGACATTAAAACAGTAGAAAGAAGTCTTGAAAAAAATGTAAAACTTATAAAGGCCAATAAACCGGAAGGAAGGCTTGCTGAAGAGGTATTAACCAACCTTTTGGAGCACATGAATAAGGGTTTGGCAGCTAGATCTTTTGTAAGGAATTCAAAAGAAAATCCTATAATTAAAAACTTGTTTCTTTTAACTGACAAGCCAATGATATATGTGGCCAATATTGATGAGAGCGCAGAAGTTTCTGACACCTACCAGGACGCTCTTGAAATAGCAAAAAAAAATAAATCATCATTAATTAAAATCAACGGAAAGCTAGAGTCAGAAATGGCTGAATTTAATGAAGAAGAGAAAAAATTAATTCTTCAAGATTACGGTATTAAAGAAAGCGGTCTTGATACTTTAATTAAAGAAGCTTACAACACCTTGGGTTTAGAAACGTTTTTTACATGTGGAGAAAAAGAGGTTAGGGCCTGGACAATGAAAAAAGGTTCTCAGGCTGTTGAAGCTGCGGGTGAAATTCATACAGATTTTTCAACAAAATTTATAAAAGCAGAAATTTATACCTATAAAGATGCAATAAATAATGAAGAAAAAATTAATGAATTAAAGACATTGGGATTGGTGAAAATGGTTGGAAGAGACTATATTATGCAAGAAGGAGATATTGCATACTTCATTAAAGGACAATGAGCGATAAAAAACCTAAAATTGGCGTTGTTGGCGCAGGCCACCTTGGAAAACATCACATAAAACATCTATCAAAACACAGTGATGTTGATTTTGTTGGTGTTTTTGATCTTAACAAAGATTCTCTGAAAAATATTTGTGATGAGTTTATGGTTCAGCCAGTTAAAAGTCTTGATGATTTAATCAACTCTTGCGATGGTGTAAATATAGTTACACCCACAAATACTCATTTTGATATTGCAAAAAAATTTTTGGAACACAAAAAAGATGTTTTCATTGAAAAACCAATGACAAACACATTAGATGAGGCTTTATCGCTTATTAATCTTGCAAAGAAAAATGAGTGCATCATTCAGGTTGGCCATATTGAGCGATTTAATCCTACTGTTAACAGGCTCAAAGAATTGGTTGATAATCCACACTATATTGAAATTGAAAGACTTGCACCCTTCCAGGCTAGGGGCACAGAAGTGCCAGTTGTACTTGATTTAATGGTTCATGATATAGACTTAATTTTAGAAATGGTTGAAAGTCCTATTGATAACATTCAAGCAAGTGGAGCAAAAATGATGAGCAACACTATTGATTTAGCTCACGCACATATTAAATTTCAAAATGGTGTTGTTGCCAATTTAAAATCTAGTAGAATTGCTCAAAATTATGTTCGAAAAATACGAACATATCAAAAGAATTTTTATAGCATTACGGACTTAATGATTCCTCAAATTGAACTTTACGGTTTAGAACATCATAAAATGTTTTCTGAAAATTTAAAGTCTCAACAAGTTGAAACTAACTCTGGAACAAAAAGGCTTTATTATGAAAAATTCGTTCCGGAAGACAAGGATGCTTTGTTAGAAGAAATCAACGACTTCGTTCATTGCATAAGCACAAGGTCTGAACCAAATGTTAATGGACAGGCTGGTGCAAAAGCGCTAGAAATAGCACTGCAAATAGAAAGCAAAATATTTTTAAATGAATAAAGAAAAAATTTTTATTATTTCTGGTGAAGATTCTGGTGACCTGCATGGCGCTAAGCTTATGGCATCAATAAAACAAGTCAACCATAAAGTAGAATTTTTTGGAATTGGCGGCAATAGGATGCAAAGCGAAGGTTTGCAGCTTACAGAACATATCAGAAACCTAAATGTAATTGGCATTTTTGAAGTAATTAAGCACTATTCAAGAATTAAAAAAATATTTAATAAAACTCTTAGCGAGATAAAGAAAATAAACCCTAGCAAGGTGATACTAATTGATTATCCTGGGTTTAATTTAAGGCTAGCAAAAAAGCTAAATGCTTTAAATTTTGATGTAACATATTTTATTCTACCACAGGTTTGGGCTTGGAAAGAGTCGCGAGCTAAAACATTATATCAATGTTGTAAAAAATTAATAAGCATCATTCCTTTTGAAAAAACCTGGTTTTCAAAAAGAAATATACCTGTACACTATGCGGGACATCCACTGTCAGAGCTAAGCAGTTTATCCTTTGATAGAAAAAATTTTTGCAAAAATCATAACATTCCTGAAAAAAATAAAATCATTATACTAATGCCTGGAAGTAGATCTATTGAAATCAAAAGGCATTGGAAAATTTTTGAAGAAACGGTGAAAACTCTTCAGGAGCAACACCAAAATTTGAGCTTTGTTTTACTTGAAGGAGAAAACGTTAACATAAGCTCAAATGTGGACCTTATTAAAATCAAAGAAAACCAATATGAAGCAATTAGTGTAGCAGACGCTGCTATTGTTTGCTCAGGTACCGCTACGCTAGAAACAGCGATGCTAAAATGTCCTATGATAGTTTGTTATCAACTGTCTTCTTTAACATGGTTTGTGGCCCAAATGCTATCTAGCGTTAAACATCTTTCCCTAGCAAACTTAATTGCCGAAGACAAAATTGTAGATGAATTTCTTCAAGGTCAAATGACTGCAAAAAATCTTTCACGCGGAGTTAACGGTCTGCTTGAAAACAAAAAACGTAATATTATGATCGAAAAGTATAATCAATTAATTGAAAAATTAAAAACCAACGAAAACCCTTACGTTTCCGCTGCTCGCCACATATATGATTAAAGCATTTTTTAAAACCAATATTTTATACCTGGTAATATTATTGTCATATCGGTTTAACAGGGTCGTTATTGTGGGTGAAAACAATATTAAGGATTTGGATTCTTTTATTTTGGTTTCTTGGCACGGTAAGGTGCTTGGTTTAATGGAGCACATGAGACATAAAGGGTATTTTGCTCTTGTTAGTCAAAGCAGAGACGGCGATCTTATTACAAAAATAGCAAAAAATTTTGGATATAATTTTTTTAGGGGATCTAGCAATAAAGGTGGAAAAGAAGCAATAAAAAATATAGACTATTTTTTTAAGAAAAACAGTAACGCTAAAATTATCATTACGCCGGATGGGCCAACTGGTCCTGAACACAAAGTCAAGCCTGGTGCGCTAATTTTATCACAAAATTCAAACAGGCCCATTGTTCCAATGATTGTAGATGTTAAAAGCAGTTGGAAATTTGAAAACTGGCACACCTTTTATTTGAGTAAACCGTTTTCTAAAATGCGTGTAGTTTTTGGAGAGCCGTTATATTTTAATAAAGATGAAAGCATAGAAACAGGTACTCAAAAAATTGAAGATGCCTTAAATAAAGTAGATAGAATTGCAAGCGACCATGAATAATATACACAAAACGTTAAACAATAAATTTCTTACTTATATGCTTTCTGCTGTATTATTTGTTTTTCCGGTTCACTTGGTCTTTATTTTTTTAAAAAACCTTCTTTATGATTCTGAGATTTTTAAAGCTAAAAAGGTTGATGCCAAAGTAGTCAGTATAGGTAATATTGCTCTGGGTGGAACTGGAAAAACTCCAACCACTATTGCTATAGCAAACTTTTTACATAGAAAAGGTTATTCTGTCGGTATTGTGACAAGAGGGCATGGAAGAAAAAATATTAAAAATAGTTTTTTACTTAAAGATCACAGTTGGAAAGAGTGTGGTGATGAAGTGGTTCTCCTGAAAAATAATACTTCTTTAAGTACTCATATTTTTGTTTCTTCGGATAAGGTTTATGCGGCAGAACAACTGTCCAGCATGGGTTGTAATATAATTTTATTAGATGATGGTTTTCAGCATAGGAGAATCCACAGGGACATTGATATTGTTTTGCTTGGTCCTGAAAACCAA
>Ga0315315_10000176_pt1 | contig 48575 bp, 40 predicted proteins | sample M140m3416metaG_FD_203699 | JGI IMG/M metagenome (GOLD analysis project Ga0315315, IMG submission 203699) | Ammonia-oxidizing marine archaeal communities from Monterey Bay, California, United States - M1 40m 3416 | ecosystem: Environmental > Aquatic > Marine > Intertidal zone | place: USA...
GAGGACGACGAAGACGAAGACCGCGAGGACGACGAAGACGAAGACCGCGAGGACGACGAAGACGAAGACCGCGAGGACGACGAAGACGAAGACCGCGAGGACGACGAGGGCGGCGACGAGTGCGATGAGCTCGAGGAGTTGATGTACATCTACGCTGAAGAGTGTGGAGACGAGGACGAGGACCGCGAGGACGACGAAGATGAAGACCGCGAGGACGAATTCGAAGAGCGCTGTGACGAGGCCGAGCGCGCGATGGATGCGCTTGCTCGAGAGTGCGAAGACGGAGACGACGACGCATGTGAAGAGCTCATAGAAATCCGTGAGTGGTTCGCCGAAGAGTGTGGAGACGAGGACGACGAAGACGAGGACGAGATCAGCGAGTGTGACGAGATCGAGCGAGAGATCGGGGCACTTGAGGCTGAGTGTGAAGACGGGGAGGACCACGCCTGCGAGGAACTCGAAGAACTCTACACTTGGTTCATCGATGAGTGCCTTGAGGACGACGAAGACGAGATCAGCGAGTGTGACGAGATCGAGCGAGAGATCGGGGCACTTGAGGCTGAGTGTGAAGACGGGGAGGACCACGCCTGCGAGGAACTCGAAGAACTCTACACTTGGTTCATCGATGAGTGCCTTGAGGACGACGAAGACGAGATCAGCGAGTGTGACGAGGCCGAGCGAGAGATCGGGGCACTTGAGGCTGAGTGTGAAGACGGGGAGGACCACGCCTGCGAGGAACTCGAAGAACTCTACACTTGGTTCATCGATGAGTGCCTTGAGGACGACGAAGACGAAGACCGTGAGGACGACGAAGACGAAGACCGTGAGGACGACGAAGACGAAGACCGTGAGGACGACGAAGACGAAGACCGTGAGGACGACGAAGACGAATAGGTCACCATATCTCCTAAGATGGGCCCGCAGAGATCATCAATCGATGTCTGCGGGCCCTTGCTTTATGGGCACACCCAAAGCCGTACTGTTCAGGCCATTTCGCGCACACTTAGGGGCTCTAAGTAGAGGGTTTTTCAGAATTTAGTGAGCACAAGAAACAACCGAACCCCGCCGGGCCAGACTTCAGTTCAGCACCCAAAGCGGGCTTGACCGATCGCATCCGACCGAAAGATCCGCTACGATAGACCATGAGGGACGGATCACCATGCGCCTAAATTTACTGACCACTCTGTGCCTGTTCTCCTGCACTGAGTACGACATCAAGCCCAGTGCAGAGACCGCCCCTATTGGGTCAGACACAGGACTTCCCTGGCCTTCTGGTGACGACACGGCCCCACCGGGACCAGAGAGCGACTCCTGTCCGGAACCCGACACGACACGTGGCGAATCATTCGTCGACGATTCCTGCCTCATTGAACCTGAGATCGGAACCTTTACTCCCGTCATCGAGTGGGCAGACACCTCTCCTGGCCCCTCGTACACCACACCCGCAGTGGGCTCGCTCACCGATGACGATGGCGACGGTGATGTCGACCAAGACGATCTACCTGATGTGGTAGTTGTCGGTACATCTGGTCTGGTCACGGCCGTGCATGGCGATGGCTCCGGGCCCATCTGGAGCTACAACATCGCGAGCGCTGAGCCCTCAGCTGCAGCGATTGGTGATCTCGATGGAGATGGTCGGCCAGAAGTGGTCGTCACAGGCTCCAACGGCTTCTTCGCCTTCCGCGGTGACACTGGGGCCCTGATGTGGACCAACCCCTACACATCGCTCGGTGGCACAGGCATCTGTGGCGGTGTGGGAATCTTCGACCTCGATGGAGACGGAACCGCTGAGGTTGTCCAGGGTGCCACCATCTTAAACGGCATTGACGGCACAACACGTGGTGAAGGGACATTCGGGCGAGGCTCTGGGTACCCTGGTGGCACCTACGCTGGCTTCGGTGTCGCAGCAGACATCAACCAAGATGGTCAGCTCGAGGTCGTTGTCGGCAATGCCCTCTACGACTCCTACGGAAACACCCTCTGGTACAACAGCCAACCCGACGGATTTGTCGCCATCGCCAACTTCGATGACGACCCGTTTGGTGAGATTGTCGTCTCTTGGTCTGGCAATATGCGACTCCAAGATGACGACGGAACCGTGCTGTGGAGTGGCACATATACTGGCGGACGGATCGGCCCCCCGACTGTTGCAGACTTTGATGGCGACGGGCAGCCAGAGATCGGCGTCGCAGGCAATGGTGTGTACATCATGGTCGAGACCGACGGAACCCTCGTCTGGTCAAACGCAGTCAACGACTACTCATCAGGCTTCACTGGCTCCTCTGTCTTCGACTTCGAGGGCGACGGCGCCGCCGAGGTTGTCTACGCAGACGAGAATGATGTCTGGGTCTTCGATGGTGCGACTGGTGCTGTGAAGCTCCAAGAGACCGCACACGCATCGGCCACCTGCTCAGAGTATCCAGTGGTCGCCGATGTCGACCTCGATGGTCAGGCTGAAATCATCTACGCCTCAGACCCCTACTCGGGATCCGAGTCCGGCGTCCGCGCCATTGGTGATGCCGACGGGACCTGGATGCCAGCACGGCCAGTATGGAATCAGCACGCATATGCGATCACCAACGTCAACAATGACTCGACGATTCCAGCAGATCCAGACACCAACTGGCTCAGCTACAACAACTTCCGCTCCGGTGACCTCGCTGCAGCGTCCGGGGGTGCCATGAGCGATGCCATCCCAGAGCTTGTCGAGGTCTGCAACGATGAGTGTGAGGATGGTCTACTCAGGTTGGTGTTCCGCATTGGAAATGGTGGGGTCGAGCCCCTACCGGCCGGTACTTCAGGCTCCCTATACGCCCGAGCCGAGGGCTCATGGAACCTCCTCGAGACACAGACAACAGCCGCACAGATCATGCCAGCCCGAACCACGCCCGGCTGGGTCTTTGATGTAGATCCAGCGGACGTTCCACTGGGAGTTGTCCGCTTTGTCGCAGATGACGACGGAAGCGGTGGCTGGGTGACGGAGTGCCACGAGGACAACAACGAGATCATCGTCAACGACGGCCTGTGCATCCCAGAGTGACCGAGGGCGGGCGCTGCTGAGCTCAGACACCATTTTCACTGGACATTGAGCGCAGACCCCAGACAATCAGGCCTATGAAGACACTGCACGCCTGTACCCTCGCACTGACATTGGCCACCCTCGCCTGCTCCTCAGACTCGAGCAAAGAAGATGGACACACAGGCTCTGGAGACACCGGTTCTTCTGAGACCCTCAATCCAGCAGACCCGGCAACGAGCTGCGCTGAGGACGAGGGCGTGATTGTCGCCACTCCCGATACACACAGCGACTACCGAGACTGGGGCTTTGATCGCTACGCAGAAGTCCTCGCGCCCAACGGAGGTGCCATCAAGATCTTTGCTGAGACAGGCGTCACTGACGAGCAGATGCACAGAGCACGCAACGTCCTCCGCTGGTTCCTGACCGATGTGCCAGGCTCAACATACGGGACCGACAAGGCAGAGGTGGCCAATAAAATGGCAGACAACGGTGCTGTGTTGATGCTCCCTGCTGGAGCTCACCAAGAAGGCAGCGAGCCACCCTTTGATGCTCAGCCTCTGTTTCAGAGCGAGATGACTGTCGAGGGCAGCGACTGGTACATCAACAATGACTGGGAGCATCGCGATGCGACCTTTGAAGAGATCTTTCACCTGGTCCACGACGCGGGCATCGGCACCTGGCTGCCTGGGGCCCTCCCGGAGTACCAAGCCGAGCTCAAGACAGAGGCCATTGCTGCGATCGATGACGGTCGCTGGGGCATCGCTGTCGACCCACATGTTGAAGACTGGCTTGAGGAACTCGCAGAAGAAGACTCTCTCGCTCAGGAGTACATCGCCTCAGTGATCGACAGCTACTACGGCTACTGGGGAGCATTCAGTGAGCCGGGCGGAATGTGGGGGGTGTACATCGCCAAGGACCGCAATGAGATCGCGGAGAAGGATCCCAATGGTGGACGCCTACTGGAGGCCTTCCTCCCACCTATGGCCAGCTATGAGGCCCGGCTGTCGAGCGACTTCGAGGGCACCTTTGAGATGAGCTTTGATGAGAGCACGCCATACACTCACAAGTCTCAGTACCTCCTGTCTGTCACGCTCACAGGCAACAACTCATCATCCATATCAGGGAATGCCGCCGATAATTTCTTGCGGGGTAATGCTGCCAACAACACCCTCAGCGGTGGTGATGGAGAAGACACAGCGATCTATTGTCGCGATCGGGCAGACTACACCATCACACGCAGCGGGAATGATGTGGAGGTCGGTGGACCTGACGGGACCGATACCCTCAAGGCCGTGGAGTCGATTCACTTCAAGGATGGGACCATCTCGGTCTCTGATCTGTAGACTCAGGCTCGCTTCAGAAAACAGGTCTTCAGCATGATGCTCTGCTTGCTGACCTTGCCTTCAACATGGGTTGAATCATCGCCGAGTCGGATGTTCTTCACCATCGTCCCCCGCTTGGCGGTGAAATTCGCGCCCTTGACCACAAGATCCTTGATCAAGGTGACTGAGTCTCCATCGGAGAGCGGCGTCCCATTACAGTCGAGTACTGCGGGACCCCCTTCTTCATCTGATGAGACACCTGCCCGAGCCAGAGAGAGGATGGCCTCGTCGAGGTAGACCCCATCGAGCGCTTCTGCAGCCCAGCCCTCACTCTTGAGCCGATTCAGCATTCGCCACGACAAGCACGCCACTGCCGGCGTTTCGCTCCAAATAGACCCCTGTAGACAGTACCAATGATTGATGTCAGTAATCTCGCCCATGATCTGAAGCTTGCAGGTGGAGCAGACCAGAACCGAATGCGCAGCATCGATGGTGTAGGCGGACAATTCCTCGGTATCGCTGCACAACTCACAGAGATTATTGGAGCGCTTTATGAGGTCGTCGAGCATGAGCTGTCTCCAGGATTGACATCTACAGGGCCGAAGCGGTGTACCATTGAGAGCCCACAGCAGCAGGAGCAGAGGTCATGAAGTACTCACTCTGGATAGCGTGTCTGAGCCTCGCTTGCTCTCCAAAGAGTCCGACCGATTCGACCGAAGACCCCTGTGACACAGCCGCGGCCACCGCTGACTGTTCAACGCCGACAATGACACCTGAGTACTACGTTGAGCAGGCAGAGAAGTACTTCAACACCATGGATACCGAAGCTGACCGAGATGACGCCCCGAACTATGCGGAGTGGGTCGTGAGGTGGGAGTGGCCGCCTTGGCTGCTCCTCACAGCATTTGGTGCCGACCACATTGAGTCGACCGACCTGCTGCTGAGGCTGTACCCATCGACCATTCCCGAGCGAGACTGTCGCTTCTTCGAGGAACAACCCTTCGCCCGGTGCCGAGTGGTCTTCTACTACGACGATCCGAGCCATGAAGGACGCGGCTGTCCCATCTACGAAGAGTTTGCCTTCAACGACTCAGGGGAGATGACCGTGATCGAGGCCTGGTCCGACCTGGAAGGACTCCGTCCGATGGAGGACAGTGACACCTGGGCTGAGTCTGCTGACATCAATAGAATCTCCACCCGGATCCCCGGTATAGGCACCGCTGATGGACAGCTCGACATCAACGGTCAGATCTTCAGCACAGCCGCCCAGACCGATGCCGACCTCGCCGATCTACAGAACCGGGCAAACAACTGGATGGAGACCTGGACTGCGGAGATGGATGCAGCAGGAGACGATCTGTGGGCGCGCGGCTGCGGCTGGTGAGGCGCTTTAGGGCTTCAGGTTCCGAACCAAGCCGACCTTGCTGAGGGCCCACAGCGTCCAGAATCCCGGGTCAAATTCCCACTTGGTGATCGCCAAGTTTGCCCGACCTTGCTGGTAGTGGTGGTTGTGATGCAGCGCCTCGCCCCAGCCAAAAAGATCGACTGGAAAGAGGTTGGTCGAGGTGTCACCGGAGTCCATGACCTGGTAGCCGATCTTATGACAGAGACCGTTGACGATGATGACGGTTGAGAACCAGACACTCGCCATGATGCCAGGGAGCGCACACACCGCTGCCTTCCAGCCAATAAACGGCGTCATGATGGCAATGATCATCGGGAGCCGAACCCCGACGAGGCCAAAGACACCCTTACCCTGAAGCCACTGGATGAAGCGCTCAAACCCGTCATCAGGGAGCTTGTACTCGAAGCGAGAGTACTTCTCTGGGTTGTGAATGCACTCCTGGTACGACTGGAAGGTCTGCTGGGTGATGTTCCAGATACTCCCGCCGGTCTTGGTAGGGCTGTGCGGGTCTTCCTCTGTGTCTGCCGCCGCGTGATGCCAGCGATGCAGCACAGACCATGCCTTTCCTCCCGTACCTGACCACACCCAATTCCAGACCCGCATGGGGTGCTCGAGAATCGGGTGGTAGTCGAACTGCCGATGGGAGTACGAACGATGGAAGAGGGTCGAGAGCGTAAAGACGTTGAACTGCCGCATGACGAGCATGAAGATCACACACTCAAAGATGGCAATCTCAGCCTGTCCCACGGTGTTCCACAGCGCCATCAGCAGTGCGCTGATCGTGATGGGTACCCACATCACGATGAAGTAGCAGAACAGCGCCATTGGTATGTTCTGGGTCTTGATGCTGTCGAGGCGTGCTGTAGCCATGGTGTCTCCCGAGGCGCTTACTTGGCCCCCCCTAACCCGGGCTATGTTTCATTTGGGTGAAGCCATGAGAAAAGGCCTCGTCTGCCTGCTCTCAGCGACGAATCATTCCCAGTACGCGCCGGAGCGGCTCGGCCGCGCCCCACAGGAGCTGATCGCCGACCGTAAAGGCAGTGACAAACTGAGGACCGAGCTTCATCTTGCGGAGGCGGCCCACAGGCACATCGAGCGTACCCGCAACCGCCGCTGGCGTGAGCGACGACAAGGTAGACGTCTTGTCATTGGGCACCACCCGAGTCCAGGGGTGTGCCTCATCGATCATCGCCGTGATGTCGGCGAGCGGGAGATCCTCACGAAGCTTGATTGTGACAGCCTGCGCATGGCAACGCATGGCGCCGATCCGAACACAGATGCCATCGATCGGAATCGGTTGATCTTGGCGATTCAGAAGCTTGTTTGCCTCTGCCATGGCTTTCCACTCTTCGCGTGTCTGGCCGTCATCAACCAGACAATCGATCCATGGAATTGCACTGGCGGCGAGCGGAGCACCAAATTGCTCGAGTGGAAAATCATCAGAAGACAGTGCGCGAGAGACGGCCTTGTCCAGCGCTAGAACCGATGCTGCCGGGCCCAGCCCTGCACCTGCGGTTCCGATATGATCCATCTGACCAACCAGCTCTCGTAGGTTCGCTGCACCCGCTCCAGAGGCCGCCTGGTAGGACATCGTGGAGATCCACTCAACCTGTCCAGATGCAATCAGACCGTGCAGCCCCATAAGCAGCAGGCTCACTGTGCAATTCGCCCCCACAAAAACCTTCACACCTGACGCGAGGGCCTCCTCGATGGCACCACCGTTGACCGGATCGAGGACAAGCATGGCCTCTGGACTCATCCGAAGCGCGCTCGCGGCGTCAATCCAGATGCCATCCCAGCCCTGTGCACGCAGCCTCGGGTAGACATCCTGGGTGTACTCACCGCCTTGGCAAGTCAGGATCACCTCCTGCGCTGCAAGAGCAGAGAGATCCCGTGCATCGACCAGTACTGATGCGCCCTGGCCGACATCTGGCGCCGTGGTACCGGGCGATGAAGTCGAGAAGAATACGGGCTCGAGGCCATCGAAATCATTCTCTGCGCGCATACGGTCCATCAAGACCGAGCCCACCATTCCTCGCCATCCAACAAAGCCAACGCGCATAGATCACGCCTCCAACCTGACTGTTCTAACGAAAGTGCCCCAATCAGCGCCACCATAGACCCGAAGAGAATAGGATTCCAGTGTGACTCGAACCTGGCCCAGCCTCCTCGCACTCCTGTGGCTCTGGGCCTCCGCCCAGGCTCATGCAGAGCCTATCCGAATCGCCGCAGCATCCAGTCTCGGGCCGGCCATAGTTCACCTGACACAAGAAGTAGATGTCCAGCTCAGCCTCGGTGGCTCGGGCCGCATCGCAAGGCAGCTCATCGAGGGCGCTCCCGCCGATATTGTTGCACTCGCTGATGATGCCTGGATGGAGTCACTTACGGATGCAGGCCTGATCTTACAGTCGAGCCAGGTGCGCGTGCTCAGCAATCGACTTGTACTGGTCTCAGGTCCAGACCTGACCATAAACTCCCTCTCTTCACTCCAAGACACCGAGCGCGTCGGACTCGGCGCCGATCAGGTACCTGTGGGGGCGTATGCCAGCCAAGCCCTCCGAGAGCTCGGCCTGTGGGAGCCGCTGGCGCCCAAGCTCGTGTTTGCTGCGAGCGCAAGGGCCGTGCTTGCTCACGCAGCAGCCGGAACAGTAGACGCAGCCATCGTCTACAAGACAGATGCGCTGAGTGAGCCCCAATTGGTGACCCAACTCACTGTAGACCCCGGCCTTCACAGCCCCATTCTCTATCCATTTGCGCTGACAACGCGCGGTGCTGAGCGACCTGAAGCCAGGGCACTGTTCGAGACAATCACAGGACCTGAGTCCGCCCACATCTTCCAGCAGTACGGCTTCACTCAGGCTGAAGTATCTGTACAGTCAGCCAAGACCCAGACTCAGAGCCCTGCTTTCGATCCGCTGCCACCCCTGTGGCGCTCGGTCGGTATCGCACTCGCTGCACTCAGCCTGTGCTTTCTGCCTGCCCTCGGGCTCGGGTGGCTCCTGGCCAGACGGCAATTTCGTGGAAAGGCACTCATCAACACCCTGTGCTTGTCTCCACTCGTCCTGCCCCCCGTTGTGACCGGCTGGCTCTTGCTGCGCCTCTTTAGTGCGGCAGGCCTGAACATCGCCTTTACCCGGTGGGCTGCTGTCATCGCAGCAGCGGTTGTCGGCTTTCCGCTCTTGCTCATCCTCATTCGCGGTGCCATCGAGTCGGTCGATCTTCGCTACCCACAGGTGGCACAGACCCTCGGTTTGACTCCACTTGAGGCCTTCAGGAAGGTCACTCTGCCTCTGGCGCTACCCGGAATTGCTGCTGGGTGCGTTCTGGCCTTCTCCCGTGCGCTGGGCGAGTTCGGTGCAACGGCGATGTTTGCTGGTGACCAGCCCGATGAGACCCGCACTTTGGCGCTCGCGGTCTACGCACTCATGGAGCAGCCCGGCGGAGAGCAGAGTGCCGCCACCCTCGTCGGTATCTCGGTCGCCATCACACTGGTGGCTCTGCTCGTGTATGAGCGGCTGGTCTGGCAAGGACAGCGTCAGCGGGAGGATGGAGCATGAGTCTGACCTTCGATCTGACCCTTCAGCATCAATTCTCTCCCGTGTTTGCGCTCGATGCACGACTCTCGACCTCTGCAATGACGGTCGGAATCACGGGGCCTTCTGGGAGCGGAAAGAGCTCGATTCTCCACGCCATCGCGGGCCTGATGCAGCCTGAGGTGTTTCAGGCCGCACTCCTCGGACGACAACTGGAGCAACTCAGCCCAGCAGATCGCCGTGTAGGAATCGTGCTGCAGTCGCCTCACCTGTTCCCGCACCTCGACGTCGGGCAGAATCTCCGATTTGGTGCGCACAGAGCCACCGGCCGCATCGACTCAGCACAGGTCATCGACATGCTCGAGCTTAGCCACCTCACCGCTCGACGTGTCCGCCACCTCTCAGGTGGTGAACAGCAGCGCGTGGCGCTCGGTCGCGCGCTGCTCTCAGAGCCCGACCTCCTCTTGCTTGATGAGCCCTTCTCCGCACTCGATCCGGACCGACGAGGACGCATCACGTCACACCTGCGTGAGCTACTCAAGCATCAAAATATGCCTCTATTGTTGGTCAGTCACGATGACACAACGCTGGGAGATCTCTGCGAAGAGACTCATTACATGCTCGACGGTTCCGTTGTCTGATGGCAGATCCGATACCCACCCTGGGTTCAACACGATACCTCAGCCGCTAGGCACTCATGATGATCTTCCGACAGCTCTTCGACACCGACACCAGTACCTTCACCTACCTCTTGGCAGATGAACAAAGTCGTGAGGCCGTGCTCATCGACACTGTCCTCGAACAAGTAGAGCGGGACCTGGAGATCATCACGTCTCTGAACCTGAAGCTGATCTACTGTCTCGATACACACGTCCACGCCGACCACGTCACAGGGGCTGGTGTGCTCCGTGAGCGGACAGGATGTCGCACAGCAGTCTGTGCATCGACCGACGTCCAGTGTGCCGACTTGGCTGTCCAGACCGGCGACACAATTGACTTTGGACGACATCAGATCGAGGTGAGATCAACACCCGGACACACCGGTGGTTGTGCCACCTATGTGGTCCGTGATGATGCCCAGACACTCGCATTCACTGGCGACACCATCTTTATCCGAGGATGCGGCCGAACAGACTTTCAGCAAGGCGACGCCCGGACGCTTTACCGCTCTGTTCATGAACATATATATAGCCTTCCTGACCACACCATCATCTATCCAGGCCACGACTATAACGATAGAGTGCAGTCCACTGTGGGCGACGAGAAGCTGCTCAACCCGCGCCTAAAGACCAGCATATCCGAGGACGAATTCGTCGGTATTATGAGCAAGCTAAAGCTGGGAATGCCTAAGAAAATCGACGTCGCCGTGCCCGCAAACATGGGCTGCGGTGTACCCGCAGCCGGCACCACGTCCATCGGTGAGGTCAGCCCTGAGCAGATCGACGCTCTCGGCGTCTTTCATCTAATCGATGTCCGAGAACCCCATGAGTGGGAGGGAGAGCTTGGACACATACCTGAAGCGACCCTCATCCCGCAGGCCGATGTGCCTAAAGCTGCCCAAGCATGGGACCGAAGCCAGCCACTGCTCATCATCTGCCGATCCGGTCGACGCTCACTCAATGTGGGCGAGATCTTGATCGGCATGGGCTTTGAAGACGTGACCAACCTCACCGGAGGAATGATCGCCTGGAACGCCCACACCGCTAGGAGCACCTCATGATCGACTCTATCCAGCACGCGATCATCGGCGGGGCCATGATTGGACTGGCCGCATCTTGGCTCCTCTTCTCGCACGGCCGCGTGGCTGGAATCAGCGGCATCGTCGGAGGGCTGCTCGGAAAGCCCAATGCTGACAGCACCTGGCGGATGACTTTCATCGCAGGCCTCTTTGCAGCCGGTGGGATTCTCATGTTCACCATGCCCACCGCTCTGGCTGCTCCTGATGGGCGCAGCCTCGGTGCGGTCGCCGTGGCTGGACTCTGTGTGGGCATCGGTGTGCGGATGAGCCGAGGCTGCACAAGTGGCCACGGTGTCTGCGGCCTCACCCGACTCTCTCGACGGTCCTTGGTCGCGACCATCAGCTTCATGGCCACGGGCTTCGCCACAGCGACCGGCATCCGGTTCTTCTTCGGAGGATCGCTGTGATCGGCATGCTCTCCGTCTTCTTGTCCGGACTCGTCTTTGGCCTGGGTCTCGGCGTGTCAGGCATGACAGATGCCAACAAAGTCATCGGCTTCTTGGATGTCATGGGCCAGTGGGATCCGGCCCTGGCATTTGTCATGGTGGGTGCCATCGGTGCTCACCTGGCCACCTACAAGTGGGTCATTGGACGACCGAGCCCCCTCTATAGCAACGACTTCCAGATTCCCTCGACCTCGACCATCGACACCCGCCTGGTGACAGGTGCTGCCTTGTTCGGGGTGGGATGGGGACTGGGAGGCTTCTGCCCTGGTCCAGGTCTCGTCTCGACAGCATCTCTCGGGAGCCACGCCCTGGTCTTTGCTGCAACCATGCTGCTTGGGATGGTGGGGTTCCACGCGTTTGACGACCGTTCGACGCGAAATACTGAGAGTTCTGCATCATGATCATCATTCTCATCCTCTCAGTCTGTATCGGCATGACACTCGGACTCCTCGGTGGAGGCGGATCCATTCTCGCTGTGACCGTGTTGAAGTACGTCGCCGGCATGGAGGCAAAGGAAGCCATCGCCACATCACTGCTCGTGGTCGGCACCACAGCTGCGGTCGGGGCCATCCAACACGCCCGTCGGGGGAATGTGGACTTTCGTACAGGGACCGTCTTCGCCCTGACTGCCATGACCGGCGCCTATGGCGGCGGACATGCAGCGAACTGGTTCGAGGGCTCCACACTGCTCATTCTCTTCGCCGCCATGATGCTCACCACCGCAGTGATGATGTTCAGGGGTCGCGGTGAGATGGAGCCACGTGAGTCAGCGATTCCCGTCGCAATTGTCTGTGTCGAGGGTATCGCGGTCGGATTTATTACCGGACTGGTGGGTGCGGGTGGCGGCTTCATGATTGTGCCAGCACTCGTGCTCTTGGGTGGAATGCCCATGCACAAGGCAGTGGGAACCTCCCTGATGATCATCACCCTGAAGTCCTACTCGGCCTTTGTTGGGTACGTGAGTCATGTCGAGGTGAACTACGAGATGGCTGCAGCATTCACAGCCTGCGCTGTGCTGGGCACTCTCGTGGGCTCCGGCTTTTCTCACCGGGTTCCCGCGCAGACCCTGCGCAAGGGCTTTGCATGGTTTGTGCTGTGTATGGCGGGCTTCGTCCTCGCCAAAGAGGTCTCGCTGCTTCTGGCTCTCGGGGTCACTATTCCTGCAGCTGGATGGATGGCCTACAAGGCACGCAGTACGGCTTCACAACAGGAGTCGGGGAGTTAAGGCGGCTGGTATGAGACCTATACAAGCCGCTCAGCGAACTGATGGTGTCCGCTACGCAATCCGCGATGTGGTCATGGCCGCACGCGAACACGCTGCCAGTGGCATGGACATGCTGTTCTTGAACATCGGTGACCCGATTCAATTCGACTTTGAGACACCACAGCATGTTCTGGAGGCCATCTCTAAGTCGATGATGGCAGGTGACACCGGGTACTGCCCTTCAGAGGGTACCGATGAGGCCATTGAGGCCATCGGGAGAGAGGCAAAGGCGAAGGGCATTGGCAACGCCGAGCACATATTTGTGACCACTGGTGCCAGCGAAGCCATCGAGCTGGCACTCACTGCACTGCTGGACCCAGGCGACGAGCTGCTCGTGCCGAGTCCAGGCTATCCGCTGTACACAGCCCTCTTGTCCAAGCTCTCGGCCAAGGGAGTGGCTTATCAGCTCGATGAAGACAATGGATGGCAGCCAGATGTTGCAGACATTGAGCGCCTGATCACACCCCGCACAAAGGGCATTGTGATCATCAATCCGAACAACCCCACGGGGGCTGTCACGGATGTCGAGACCCTGGACAAGATCGTCAGCATTGCTCGAGAGCGTAATCTGCTGCTGCTGTCGGATGAGATCTACGACAAGCTGACTCTCGACGGAAAGGCCCTGGTGAGCCTCGCCTCGAGAGCAGGAGACACCCCATGTGTCACCTTCGGCGGGGTCGCAAAGTGCTACCTCGGGCCTGGACTGCGCGTCGGCTGGGGCATCGTGAGCGGCGCTCCTGAGCTCATCACGGAGTACGCAGACGCGATTGGCCGACTCGAGCGCGCGCGACTGTGTGCGAGCCACCCAGCTCAAGCCGCGGTCGCCGCCGCACTCGATGGGCCCCAGGATCACATTGATGACATGCTCGTGCGCCTGACGACCCGCCGCAACGCCCTGATGGCTGGTATCGATGCCATCGATGGCATCACATGCGTACCTCCCCAGGGTGCGTTCTACGCCTTCCCGCGACTGCACGGCGTCACCGACGACAACGCCTTTGTCATGGACCTCATGGCCGCAACAGGAATTGTCTGCGTCCCAGGGTCAGGCTTCGGACAGGCGCCCGGTACCGCACACCTGCGCTTTGTGGTCCTGCCACCCACTGATGTCATCGAGATGGCCATGGGTCGCTTGGGCGACTTTATGTCTCGCCGCTGAGTCAGACCCGCTCGAGCACGGCCGCCGCACCGAGTCCACCCGCAGCACAGATACCCAGCAGAGCCGTGTTCTTGCCTGAGCGGTGGAGCTCATGAGCCATGGTGTTCACCATGCGAGATCCGGTCGCAGCGAAGGGATGACCGAGCGCTACCGAGCCGCCGTGAACATTGAGCTTGTCAGTATCGACGGCACCCACAGCACCATCACGACCGAGCTCTTCACGGCCAAAAGTCTCATCTTCCAGCATGGCAACAATGGAGAGCACCTGCGCGGCAAAGGCCTCGTGCATGTCAATCATGTCGATCTCATCGAGGGAGAGTCCAGCACGCTTGAGGGCACATGGCATGCTGATCGCCGGCCCCTTCAGGAGCTGCTCGCGGGGGTCGACACCTGAGTACGCCCAGCTCTTGAAGGCTGCAAGCGGTGTAAAGCCCAAGGCACGGGCCTTCTCTTCACTCATGATTAATGTCGCTGAGGCACCATCAGTGAGCGCACTCGAATTGGCCGCTGTCAGCGTTCCATTCTTCGAGAACACAGGCCTGAGTCGGGCCATCTTTTCCTCGCTGGTGTCGGCACGAACGATGGTGTCCCGCTCGATGGTCTTGTCGCCCACAGTGACGGCCGTCACCTCCTGGGCAAAAACCCCGCTCTCCCAGGCCGCGGCGGCCCTGTGGTGTGAGCGTGTCGCCAGTGCATCCTGAGCCTCGCGGCTGACGCCATGAATCACCGCCATCTTCTCAGCAGACTCACCCATCACCTCACCGGTAGAGCGCTCAGCGACCTTCGGCATCTTTGGAAGCGCACGTGTGGGCGGCATGAAGCCACCGAGCATCCCAAAGAAACCGCCGACTCCCTTGGTCTTGCCCATGGCAAAGGGGGCCACAGATCGGACAAAGTCCTCAGGCATGGCCAGGGTGGCATTCGACGTCGAGTCAGAGCCCCCGGCGATGATCACATCCGCCTCACCGCGCTCGATCTTTGCCACGGCATCAGTGATGGCTTGAAGTCCTGAGGCACAGGCTCTCGTGACCGTATTCGCCTCGACAGAGGTCGGCAGATCGAGATCGATGACGATCTCTCGGGCCACATTGGGTGCCAAGCTCGGCAGCAGCACTCCACCCCAGAGCAGACCATCAATCTCACTGGGCTCGAGACCTGTACGCTTGAGAAGACCGCCGACAGCCTCCACGCCCAGGGCAATGGTGTCCAGCTCGAGGTACTCGGAGAATGCCTTCACGAATGGGGTGCGGTTTCCCGCGACAATTACAGCGCGACGAAGAGGTTTGTTTTCAGTTGAGACAGGCATTTCAGGCTCCGAGTAGATTTCCGCCACAGACACGCAGCACGTTTCCGTGCAGACCGCCCGCACCGGGAGAAGAGAGGAAGGTGATGGCTTCTGCCACATCAACGGGCAAGCCACCTTGATTTAGATTTGAGAATCGACGCCCCACTTCTCGAATACTGAAGGGGATGGCCTGGGTGAGCCGGGTCTCGATGAACCCCGGGGCGACCGCGTTGACTGCGATGCCCTTTGACTGGAGGGCACGACCCAGGTGCCGAGTCAGACCGGCCACACCGGCCTTCGACGCTGCATAGTTCGTCTGCCCCGTGTTGCCTGCGATTCCGGCAATAGAGCTGACGAGCACCACCCTGCCCTGTGCGGGCACAACCCGGCTCTCAATCAAGGCCTCAGTCACACGAACCACACTGGCGAGATTCACCTCAATGGTCAGATCCCAGAGTGCAGCATCCATCTTGCCCAGCGTCTTGTCTCTGGTGATGCCCGCGTTGTGCACGACGATGTCGACCACACCACCTGCCGCCGCAGCGATCTGCTTGGCGGCCGCTTCATCGGTGATGTCCAGGCCGAGCGCCACGCCGCCAATCTCCTCGGCGAGAAGCTCCAGTGCCCCTGACTCAGGCGGAATGTCCAAGCAGAGAACCCGTGCGCCCTCCGCCGCCATGCGCCGAGCTGTTGCCTCTCCGATTCCTCTTGCAGCCCCGGTGACGAGAGCCGTCTTCCCGGTGAGCGGCTGAGTCCAGACCCCCGCATCCCCAGCAGTACTCACCGCCAAGGTCTGACCTGTGACAAAGGCCGATCGGGCGCTGAGCAGAAACCGGAGCGGCCCAGCCATACCCGCATCAGCATCCGCCGAGACGGTGAGGAGATTAGCAGTACTTCCCTTTCGACCGAGCTCCTTTGATGCACTCTTAGTGAAGCCGACCAGCGCCTGCTGAGCAGCACACTGGGAGGCCGTCGTCGCCGCATCGGCCGGGCTGCCGATGACGACGAGCCGACCGCACCGACCGAGACTGCGGATGCGCGGATGGGTGAAGTCGTACAGAGCACGCAGACCCGAAGCGTCAACAACGCCGCGGGCGTCAAAGATGAGGACATCGAGCACGCCATCCTCAGGCGCTGACTCGACGATCTCAGCACCCATGGCTTCAACCAATGCGACCAGACCTGCGCTGCCCTGACCCGCAATCGCTGCGTTCCGCCCACTCAGCGGCTCGGTCCCCCAGGGACCCTCACTGCGTCGCAGCGGCTGAGGCGTGGGCAGACCCACCGCCGACATCATCTTGCGGGTGGCGGGCTTGCTGCTCCAATTGAGGATTGTGTCCTGACTCATGCTGCACTCTCCGTCCCGTTCTGATCATCTGCAAGCTTGGCCAGCAGGCGATCTCCTGTGTGTTGAATTCGATACATACGATCGTTTCCGCGGGCTTCCGCCCGCTCGAGGAAGCGCTCGAGCACGGCACGACGCTCATCATGAGCGCTGGCCTGCTGCCAGAGCTCCTCAGCTGTCGCTGCATCCGCGAGCAACCAGCAGAGGTTCTCCGCATGCAGCAGCGCAGGCGCGAAGTCAGACTTGGCATCCCAGTTCTTGAATGCCTTGCTCAAGGTGACCTCTGGGTTCGCCTTCGCGACCCCGTACTTGTGCTTCACTACCCGCGACATGAGTGTCCTCATCGCGACCAGGCTCTGGTGCCGAAGTCCCGCAACACGTCGCTCCAGCCCGTCGTCAGCAAACAACGAGCGCTGCCAGTGCTTGGCCAGCCGGCGCGCAAAGCGAGCAGGATTCTTGGTCACAGAGAGGAGGTTGTCCTTGGTGGCCATCAGGGACTGAATCTGAGTCGTCCCCTCATAGATGGGCAGGACCATTGCATCCCTGAGGAGCTTCTCCGCCCCATACTCTGTCGTGTAGCCGGAGCCACCGTGCACCTGTACAGCCATTCGGGCCAGCTGAACCGCCGTCTCGCTCGCGGCCATCTTGACCAGCGGTGTCAGCTCACGGGTCTGTTGCTTGAGACGACTCACCTCTTCGGTCAAGACGGCCGCCTCTGGTGAGCCCTCCGTCACGAGGAAATTGAGCTGCAGCCGCTTGCGCTGGTAGGTCTCATTGAGAAAAGCGACTCGCATACAGAGAGCCCGCAGACCCTCCACCGATGACTGCATCTCGTCGAGAATGTCTGCGATAAGCTCGTGCTGGTCGATGGTCTTGCCCATGGACTGACGCACAGCCGCATACTCCGCTGACATCCTCCAGGCCGACTCACACAGCCCCAGCGCCTCAAAGCCAACACCAATGCGTGCGTTGTTCATCAGCAGGAGCATCTGCTTGAAGCCCTCTCCACGCTCGCCGACGAGCATGGCTGGGGTCTGGTCGAAGTTGATGGTCACCGTAGCGGAGGCATGATGCCCGAGCTTCTCCTCGATTCGCTCAATCTGGGCATGGCGCACACGGCTGCCGTCATCATTGGGTGTATAGGTCTCCACCAAAAAGAAGGAGAGACCGGAGAGACCGGCAAAGTCACCCGCACCCTTCTCCTCGGTCCGGGCAATCACAAAGTGGTAGCGGCCGTGCCCTGAGGTCACAAAGATCTTCTGGCCGGTCACCGACCAGTTGCCGTCAGCATCCTGCTCTCCGACACACCTCAGCGCACCCATGTCCGAGCCCGCATCGGGCTCAGTGATGTCCATACAGCCCCATGACTCACCAGCCAAGATCTCGGAGATTGGTCCCGCGAAGCGCGTGTCCGTGATCTCAAAAGTCTCAGGCTTGAAGGTCGTGGAGCCCTCTTCGAGGGAGTACATCAACATCGCAGTGGCCATGCCGCCGTGAAACCCGTGGTGGGTCATCACGCTCACGTCTGCGCGGCTGACCAACTCACACTGAAGCATGTACAGAAAGAGCGGACAGTTCATTCCGCCGAGCTCTCTCGGCAAGCAGATTCCGTGCAGCCCCATGGCGCCAATTTGTTCAAATATGCCATCCAGAACCGGCGGAAACACCACCTCGCCGTCCTTCAGTGACACCGCCTCTCGATCGAGCTCAGCGGCATGCGGAGCAATCTCATTGGCTGAGAACTCAGCGATGAGCTCGAGTATCTCTCGCCAGAATTCACGGGCCTCATCAGCACTCTGTGGAGCGGCTGGGTCAGTGGGATTGAGCTCGGAGAGGGTGTACAGCTGCTCCCAGTCGATCCATCTATTCAGATAGAACTGAAGGTCTTCATTGTCTTCGATGAAATTAGCCATGCTATCTCGCTCCCTTGAACAAGCTGTTCTTTGCGATTCGTCGTGCTTCGGCGCGCTGGCGCTCAGCCCAGTCCACTGGACCGTCACCACCGAAGACCTCAGCACCAAGCTGAGCACCAACAATTGATCCAATGATCAGGACAACACACTGCACGAGGTAGGCCTCAGCATCGACTGACTGATGGACCCGGTCCGCTTCTTTGCCTTCTTCAATGGCGCCTCGCAGCAGCTCCATCCACGGCCGAACTGCTGATCCGAGCCGCTCACGAGTTTGCTTGGGTCGATCGACGACCTCTCTCATGACGAGGAGTGCTCTGGCCGGGTCCTCTTCGAAGAATCCTGACACCTCATCAAAGAGCGCCGTGAACCGATCGGGACCATTCTGCGCCCGAGCCAGAACATCTGGAAGCGTGGTCTGCCAGCGCCCGAGCAGGTCGCTCAGCACCGCCTCACGAAGCACCGACTTTGACGAGAAGTGGTACAGCAGGCTGGGCTTTCGCATGCCGACATCATCAGCAATGTCTTGGAGTGACGTCCCGTCGTAGCCATGCCGAGCGAAACGCTGTGTCGCCGCTGCCAGTATGCGTTCTTTACTGTCTGACATTACTCTACCTACCACTTGGTAGACAGCTACCTACCATGCGTTAGAAAATAGCGCAAACACAACCCAAGTGGCGCAGGCCGACCGACGATGACTAAATCAAAGAAACAGGCTACCAAGGACTCACCAGAAGGGAGTCATCATGACCACAGACATCAATTGGTACTACCACCGGAAGAGCTGAACGAGCTGTACACGCGCCCAGGAGTTCCTGGGACCCAGAAACATCTCGCAGCCAGAATTCGTCATCGCGAACAAGATCAAGATCCATCGTGATGAAGCACTGGAGCTTGCACGCTCCGCTCAGTCAGTCTGGGTCACCAAGGGCAAGAAGCTCATCCAATTCGACCCCGCGTCGAGTGCATCAGATGACGATATTGCAGCCTTGATCCTCGGCCGATCAGGCACCTTGAGGGCACCCGCCTTTCGCGCGGGCGACACCTTCATGGTGGGCTACAGCGAAGAGGCCTACACAGCGCTCTTCGGGTAGACCTCTCGGCTCAGGGGCATTCCGTCCGCGGGATGGTGGTCACAGGACACTCCCAGTGATCGCCGTACACACAGAACGCTTCAGCTGCAGGCATTTCCGCTTCGCAGTCATAGACGCAGTCATACAGTGCCGGACCTTCTTCACCGCACTCACAGACAGCGCCAGTACCGCAGTCCCAGGTCCCATCGTCGCAGGTGGCGTGAGATCCTGTGGGATCGGCCCCGCTGTCCGAAGAGACACAGCAGCTTGGTCCGCCGCCTTCAGCAAAGGATCCCTCACAGGTCGCAGGCACCTCATCTGGGCACGCCTCATCACTGAAGACACCGCCGCAGGTCTCCCAACCAAGAGGGAGACAGCTCGACATAAACATCATGCAGCCATCTCGTCCCAGATCGGCATCCGGAGGGGACGCATAGGTGATGACTTCACCACAGCCCATACCGTCTAGCATGCAGCCAACGGCCGTGGGCCCTTCGGCATAATCGACGCAGGTGTCTTCACCAGCACCCACCGTGATGCTGTAGGCAGTGATGGCCGCACAGCCCTCGGTCTCGGCACACTCATCGGGATCGACCATGTCACAAGGCATCGATGTGCCTGTGTCATCGGCATCGGCATCGGCATCCGAGTCCGCATCGGCATCCGAGTCCGCGTCGGCATCGGCGTCGGCATCCGAGTCCGCGTCGGCATCAGCGTCGGCGTCGGCATCAGCGTCGGCGTCGGCATCGGCGTCGGCGTCGGCGTCGGCATCAGCGTCGGCGTCGGCGTCGGCGTCGGCATCCGCGTCGGCATCAGCGTCGGCGTCGGCATCGGCGTCGGCATCCGAGTCCGCGTCGGCATCGGCGTCGGCATCCGAGTCCGCGTCGGCATCGGCGTCAGCATCCGCATCCGCATCCGCATCAACAGGCACGCAGATATCATTCACCTCTTCGCTGCCCTCAGAGCATTCCTCCTTCTCAGAAGTACATCCAATCAACCCAACCAATACGACCAAAAGCGACAACCGGTGCATGAAAACTCCTTCAGAGCGTTGGGCTTATTCTGAAGCGCTCGAGAGAGTACGTCAAAGACAAAGATAAAAACCAAAATCTTCTTCTCGCTATCCATGCGGACTGAGGTAAATCTGTGTATAAAGGCGCCAGTCCAGGAGGTTGGCATGAACGGTCCCATGGAAACCCTCAACACGATTCGCAGCTATGCGGGTTCACGTCAGACTGTAGGCATCGACGATGCTCTGCTGACGAAGCATCTCGCGCTCGATCCAACCCTGGCGCAAGCCATTGAGGATGCAGGTAGAATTCACGCCAAGCTCAAGACTCAGTTTGCTGAGCTCTTGGCTGGAGATGAAGCGGAGGCTGCGGCAATACTGCAGGAAGACTTCGTCAACTTCTACCCCGCCAACACCGTGAACCCCTACATCTCAATGGCTGGTTGCGGTCCTTGGATTGTCACGACCCACGGCGCCGTCCTTCACGACAATGGCGGCTACGGAATGCTCGGCATGGGACACTCTCCGAAGGTCATCATGGATGCCATGGGTGATACCCACGTCATGGCCAATGTCATGACGCCAAACTTCACGCACAAGCGCTTCTCGATGCTGCTGAAGGCCGAGGTCGGTCAGACCCGCGGCAGCTGCCCATTCGAGAAGTTCATCTGCATGAATTCAGGCTCTGAGTCTGTGACAGTGGCCTTCCGTATTGCGGATGTAAACGCCAAGACACAGACAGACCCCGGCGGACGCCATGCAGGGAAGACCATCAAGATGCTCTCGCTCGACGGTAGCTTTCATGGTCGTACAGATCGTCCGGCACAAGCATCTGACTCTTGTCTCACCAAGTACAAGCAAGTGCTCGCCTCTCACGCCTCGAACAACAACCTGATCACTGTCCCGCCAAACGATGTCGATGCTCTGCGTCGTGCATTCGCTGCCGCAGAAGCAGAAGGTTCCTTCATCGAATTGATGCTCGTCGAGCCCGTCATGGGCGAGGGTGATCCTGGTCTGTGCATCACGCGTGAGTTCTATGACGTCGCCCGCGACCTGACCTTGGCTCACGGCAGCTTGCTGCTTGTAGACTCCATTCAGGCCGGAATCCGTGGCTCAGGATACCTCTCGATTGTCGACTATCCAGGCTTTGAGTCCGCTGCCGAACCCGACATGGAGACCTACTCCAAGGCCCTCAACGCTGGCCAATACCCGCTCAGTGTGCTCGCTACGAACGCGCGAGCAGCTGACCTGTACGTTCGCGGCATCTACGGCAACACGATGACGACCAACCCCCGTGCACTCGAGGTTGGATGCGCCGTTCTCACAAATCTGAGCGAAGACATTCGCAGGAACATTCGCGACCGCGGCGAGGAGTTCCTCGTGAAGCTCGAGGGGCTCATGGTGGAGTTCCCCGGCCTGGTGACCAAGGTCCAGGGGACCGGTCTGCTGTTCTCTGCAGAGCTCCATCCAGCCATCGAGGTCGTCGGCTTTGACGGCATCGAGACTTGGCTTCGCAAGCACGGTCTGGGCGTGATTCACGGCGGTGAGAACTCACTGCGGTTCACCCCGCACTTCGCCATCACATCTGATGAGGTCGACCTGATTATCGATCTGGTTCGCCGGGGTATCCAGGTCTTCTCCAGCCGGGTACCGGCAGCCAGCGATCAGGCTGCAAGCGCTTAGAAAAGTGCATGACTCGATGAGCCTTTGGTTAGAATGAATCGCCGTTCATTCTGACGAGGTTCCCGTGCAACCAGACGTCCACCCCGAATATCCACACCTCCTGAGCCCCCTTCAGGTGGGATCGATCACCCTGCCCAACAGGGTCTTGATGGGCTCCATGCATGTCGGCCTCGAGGAAGAATTTGGCCGACTCGAGAAGCTCGCCGCATACTTTGGTGCCCGTGCAGCCGGCGGTGTCGGCCTGATCGTGACTGGAGGCGTCTCGCCAAACCTCGCGGGCGGCGTCAAGCCCTTCGCAGCCAAGCTCACCAATCGCTATGAAGTCTGGAAACACCGTGTGGTGACCGATGCCGTACACCAACAGGGCGGTAAAATCGCACTGCAGATCCTCCATGCGGGGCGCTACGCCTACGCACCTTGGTCTGTTGCACCCAGTGCACTCAAGTCGCCGATCACGCCCTTCAAGCCTCGGGCACTGAGTACACGCGGTGTACAGAACACCATCAGCGACTATGTGAACTGCGCACAGCGGGCACAACAAGCTGGCTACGATGGCGTCGAGGTCATGGGCTCAGAGGGCTACCTGATCAACCAGTTCATCGTCGCAAAGACAAACAAGCGTACAGATCAGTGGGGTGGCGAGTATGAGGCCCGGATCCAGTTCCCAATCGAGATCATTCGACGCATGCGAGAAGCGGTAGGACCCGACTTCATCATCATCTACCGCCTCTCGATGCTAGACCTGGTCAAGGACGGCTCAAGCTGGGAAGAGATTGTACACCTCGCGAAAGCCATCGAAGCTGCAGGTGCGAGCATCATCAACACGGGAATCGGCTGGCACGAGGCAAGGGTACCCACAATCGCTACCATGGTGCCGCGTGGAGCCTACACCTGGGTCACCGAGCGCCTCAAGAGTGAGGTCAGCCTGCCGTTGGTCACATCAAACCGTATCAATATGCCCGAGACCGCTGAGCAGGTCTTGGCTACTGGCCATGCCGATATGGTCTCGATGGCACGACCCTTCTTGGCAGATGCAGACTGGGTCCGAAAGGCTGAAGCAAGCAAGCCCGATGAGATCAACACCTGCATCGCCTGCAACCAAGCCTGTCTCGACCTGGTGTTTCAGAACAAGCGCGCCAGCTGCATGGTGAACCCGCTGGCCTGCTACGAGACCGAGGTCCAGATCACGGCGACGTCGAGTCCCAAGAAGCTCGCTGTTGTTGGTGCAGGCCCAGCCGGCATGGCATTCTCGACCACAGCGGCAGAGCGTGGCCACGACGTCACCCTCTTTGACGGAGGCAGCGAGATCGGCGGCCAATTCAATATGGCCAAGAAAATTCCAGGCAAAGAGGAGTTCAGCGAGACGCTTCGGTATTTTAGCGGCCGCATAGAGCGCTCTGGCGTCAAGCTCATGCTCAACACGGTCGTCACAGCAGAGCAGCTCGCTGCAGAGTTCGACACCGTCATTCTCGCCACAGGAGTTCGACCGCGGCGCCTCGAGATCCCGGGCATTGACCATCCCATGGTGCTGTCCTACCTCGATGTCCTGGCGAAAAATGCCGTCGTCGGCGATCGCGTCGCACTCATCGGTGCGGGCGGTATCGGCTTCGATGTGGCGGAATACCTGACCCACACAGCGTCAGATAGCGACCCCATCGATGCCTACCTCACACAATGGGGTGTAGATCGACGCATGACCAACCCAGGGGGCCTCAACGAGGCGACGGATGTACCACCCGCACGCACCGTCACACTGTGTCAGCGGCGCTCAGGAAAGCTCGGTGCCGGCCTCGGTAAGACCACAGGATGGATCCACCGAAGCGCCCTGAAGAAGCGTGGGGTCCAGATGCTCTCGAGCTGTCAATACGACCGCATCGATGATCGAGGCCTGCACATCTCTATAGATGGTGAATCCCAGGTCATCGAAGTCGACAATGTCGTCATCTGTGCAGGCCAAGTCTCAAAGCGAGACCTCGAAGAACCGCTGACAGCAGCAGGCGTCGAGGTCCACATTATCGGTGGTGCAGCTAAGGCCGCCGAGCTTGATGCACGACTGGCATTCGATCAGGGGACACGGTTGGCCGCGGAGTTGTAGTCAACAACAGATCCGACGCTATCCCTCGACTCAAGTGGTGCCGTCTCTGTTCTCTTTCTTCGTCAGCTTTCGCGATGCTTCTTTGTCTTTTCGCTTCTGACGCTTTCGCTCACGACGCTTCTCTTTTTCTTGCTCGGCCACAGCCTCAAGATCCAGGTGATCCTCTCCCGCGTTCCGACCCAGATACTCCTTGTAGGTCCCAGGGAAGTCTTCAATACCATCGGGAGTGATCTCTAAAATTCGCGTCGCGACCTTCTCAACAAACCATCGGTCGTGAGACACAAACAAGATGGTTCCCTCATACACACTGAGCCCGTCAGCCAATGACTGAATGCCCTCAAGATCGAGGTGGTTGGTCGGCTCATCGAGAACCAAGACTGTCGGCGCCTCAGCACCCAAGCGAGCAAGCAACAGTCGTGCTGCCTCTCCGCCAGACAACACGTCCAGTTTCTTAGCCATGTCATCTTTGTCAAAGAGGACACTCGCGAGTCGAGCATAGATTGCCCCGAGGCCCTCTCCGGGAAGCGCATCCCAGAGGAAGCTCGTGATGTCCGCCTTGGGGTCACACAAAATCTCGTGGTGATCCTGTGGAAAGTAGCCCGGGACAGCCTCATAGCCCCACTCCGAGTCACCAAGATCTGCGGTGACCCGCTCCATGATGATCTTGAGCAGCGTGGATTTACCGATACCGTTTGGTCCGATGATGGCCAGACGATCCCCTCGCTCCACCTTAAACCCTACATCCAAGAGCACGACATCGTCACCGTATGCCTTGCTGACATCGGACACGGTGAGCACCTCTCGTCCGCTCGGACGGCGCTGCTTGAACACAAAGTTCGGGAAACGCCGAGACGATGGCGGCAGGGGCTCGATGATCATCTTCTCCATCTGCTTGGCGCGACTGTTGGCCTGGCGTGCCTTCGTGGCCTTGGCCTTAAAGCGCGTCACAAAGGCATCAAGATCGGCAATCTCCTTCTCCCGGCGCTTAATCTCAAGCTCTTTCCTCGCGCGCTCTTCAGCCTTGGCTGTATCGAACTTTGAGTAGTTGCCACGATAGAGAGTTGCGCGCTGGTAGTCGACGTCGATGATGTGACTGCAGCAGCCATCCAAGAAGCGATGATCGTGTGAGACCACCAAGGCGAGCCCCTTGAACTGCGTCAAGAAGTCCTCGAGCCAAGCAATGGAAAGAATATCGAGGTGGTTGTTGGGCTCATCGAGAAAGAGAATGTCTGGGTCGGAGGCAAGAGCCTTTCCGAGCAACACCCGCAGTTTGTAGCCTCCACTCAGCGTACTGAGGGGCTGCTTGTGCTTCTCTGTGGGAATGTTGAGCCCCTCCAGGATTGTCGCCGCCTTCGACTCCAGCTGGTAGCCGTCAAAGCGAATCACGATGTCCTCGAGGGCCACATAGCGATCCTCATCGAAGTGCTCGTGTGCATTCTCAAGAAGCTTGTCCTTCTCTTGAATTGCATTCCACAGAATCTCATTACCGGCCATCACCACCTCGATGATGGGCGTGTCCTCATACGCAAAGTGGTTCTGCTCAAGCACACCGATACGGGCCGATTTTTGACGCGTAATCGACCCTGTCGCAGGGGTCTCGAGATCATTGAAGATGCGCAGCAGCGTCGACTTTCCTGAGCCGTTGGCGCCGACAATGCCGTAGCAGTTCCCCGCATTGAGCTGAAGGTTGACCTCCTCAAAGAGAGCCTGCCCTCCAAAACGCATACTGATGTTGGTAGCTGTAATCACGAGGGCGCTCTAACAAGACTGAGGCGAGACGTAGCCGGATGACTGGAAACTCTCGGACAGAAGACCCCAGGGTCATGAAGGTTCACATTGGCGTCACCGAGCAAGCACCTCCAGACCCTGTTCGAGTCCGCGAGGACGTTAAAAGTAGGCAGAGGATTTTCTAATGGCATGGACACCCGATCAGATTCCAGACCAAGCAGGTCGTACAGCAGTTGTCACAGGAGCAAATGGGGGCATCGGCTTTCATACTGCAGCACTGCTCGCCGCACACGGCGCACACGTTGTCTTGGCATGCCGAAATCTCGAGAAAGCCCATGCAGCTGCGGACTCCATCCGATCATCACATCCAGAGTCTAAAGTATCTGTAGAGCAGCTTGACCTCGCATCGCTCTGCAGCGTGGCCGACTTTGCAGACCGCTTCACTGCAACACACAAGACCTTAGACATACTGGTCAATAATGCTGGCGTCATGATCCCTCCGTACACCAAGACGAGTGATGGCTTCGAGCTGCAGTTTGCAACCAATCATCTCGGACACTTTGCACTGACAGGACAGCTGATGACCCTGCTCCTGTCCACACCGAATAGCCGTGTGGTCAATGTCTCATCTCTCGCTCACAGACGTGGTCGAATGCGATTCGATAATCTCAATTCAGAGCGCCGCTACAAGCCTTGGATTGCCTACGGACAGAGCAAGCTCGCCAACCTCCTCTTCACCTATGAGCTCGACCGTCGCCTGAGGGCTCAAGCAGCGTCCCTGACCGCAACTGCTGCTCATCCCGGTTTTGCTGCCACCAACATCACATCGCAGTCAGCGTGGATGACGAAGGCCACACCATTTTTTGGTCAGAAGGCAGATATGGGTGCATGGCCAACCGTGCGCGCGGCGACGGCACCTGAGGCTGTGGGCGGATCATACTGGGGACCCAGATGGTTTTTTCAGCTCTGGGGGTCACCCAAGAGAGTCGGGTCAAGCCGTGCTTCTCACGACATGGCCCAAGCGACAGAGCTATGGGCCCGGTCAGAGGCACTCACGGGCGTGCAATTCCTCAGCTCAGGCGGCTGAGGAGCGACGGAAAGGCCACGACTGATTCGGCAGAAGCCTGCCCAGTTCGTGGCAGGCGGACCGACCAAACCCGATAAGCCATTGATGCAAGGCACCAATTTCTCGGGGATTCACTCCAGTCTGCTGGTGGTGAGCCGTATCATGAAGACCGGGGTTTTCTCTTATGTTGCTTATCACTCTGTCTCTCATCAATGTCGCCGCAGGAGCTGAGGTCTCCATCGCACCTGGAGACTCCATCCAAGCTGCCATGAATGAAGCCGTACCCGGTGACGTCATCAGCATCGCTGCGGGCACTTACGAAGAAGACCTCTCGACCGAGCAGGACGGTGCAGAGTCGATGCCGATCACGCTCAGGCGAGAGGGTGATGGTGAGGTCATCATCACCGCACCGGGCGAGGTCCTTCAGGTCGACCACGCCCACTGGATCTTCGATGGACTCATCTTTGACGGTCAATATGGCAGTGCAGACACTCTCGATGTCAACGACGACGCTCACAATCTGCTGATTCAGAACGTCGAGGTTCGGAGGAGCGGAAGAGACTGCATCGACATGGGTGCACCCTCAGGTGTTCACATTCTCGACAGCACGGTTCACCACTGTCTACACTACGACACCGAGGACGAGCAGCGTGTGGACGCACATGGAATCACAGGAGGATCGGTCACCGACCTCATCATCGAGTCCACAGATATCCACACCTTCTCCGGGGACGCAGTCCAGTTTGATCCCGGACGAGAGGCGCCTGGCTGGAACAACATCCACATCAAGAACTCGCGCTTCTGGCTTGAGCCTCTCGAGGAGGCCGCAAACGGCTTTGAGGCCGGCCAGGTACCCGGAGAAAATGCCGTTGATACCAAGACGGTAGCGGATGGTGAGCGCGCTGAGATGACCATCGAGGACTCTGAGTTCTGGGGATTCCGGAATGGAATCGACTTCTCAAACCAAGCAGCCCTGCTGTTCAAAGAGAACGTCAATGTCACGGTCAGACGCACACAGATCTACGACTCGGAGATTGCACTTCGGCTTCGCGGTCCATCGGAGACGCAGCCTGCGGGTGCCCTGGTTCGCATCGAGAGCTCGGTCATTCACAGTGTAGACGTTGGTGTCAGATACGAGGACAACATCGAGGGACTCAAGCTCTACCACCTGACATTCGGTCAAGACATCGATGAGCCGATCCTGCAGGTCACCGCTCCAGACAGCACGATTGACGCCAGAAACAATCTCTTCTTTGACGGCACTCTTCCTGCAATCGTCGACCCGGCAGCCGGCAATCTTGTCGTATCTGCCGGCGACTTTGAGTCTGTAGAAGACCATGACTACCACCTCACCTTTAGCTCTCCAGCCATCGACGCTGGTGACACCATCGAGGGCGTCGATACCGATGCCGACGGTGAGGCACGCGTTGTCGGTGAGGCACCTGATCTCGGCGCTTATGAATTCGGCCACGCCGAGGACACTGGCCTGGAAGACACAGGCGCGGGCACAGACGACACCGGTACAGCGGACACAGGAATAGAGAGCCCGGATGATTCTCCGGATGTGACCGATGATACCGGCACCAACAACGGCGACTCTCCACCATCAGGGGTCGGGGCCGCAGGGATTACAGGAGAGCAAGGCGGATGTGGGTGCACGTACAGCGGCGACGCCAAAAATCGGCCTGTATTGCTATTTGTAATGGCTTGCTTTGTTTTGCTTAGACGACGGAAAAGAACCGCTTAATCGCGCCATCAGCACACTTGACTATAGTCAAAGTTGGCCCATATTGTTGTGGTTAGACCTCGATTAGTCGAGTATCACTATAAAGATTAAAATCACTGTCGTGATGACTGATTAGCTATTATTAATAGCACGATTAATATCTCCCGGGTCGTAGCATATGAAACGACAAGAACTGAACCAAGCTGACGCGTGGCGCATAATGAGTGCGGCCGAGTGGGGAGTAATATCCGCCGCTGATCGCGATCAGGTCTTGTCTGAGGATGCGATCCAGACCCATTCAGCCGGCACTGACGTTTTCACTCAAGGCCAACCGTGTGATGGCATCTACTTTGTGCTCTCCGGCACCATCGCCATACACATCGAGAGCGACAACAGAAGCCGAACCTTGCTCCGACTGGCAGACACTGGAACAACCCTTGGTCTCGATTCCTACTTCAGCGGCCAAACACACCGAAACTCGGCCGTTGCGCTCACACAGGTCACCATCTGCTTTGTTGGCCGGACGGTGTTGCACAAGCTCATAGAGCACACGCCTTCCCTCCTGCGCAATTTCTTGGCCACCACCTCGACCGCTCTGAACATGTCAGACGTGGTCCTGGCACAGACAATTCATCTCAACGTTCGGGCCCGGCTGGCAATCTTCCTGCTGCGCCTCAGAGATAGGCATGGCCAGGTTGATGACGATGGCAATCTGCAGATCACCATACCCATGTCGAGACGAAACATGGCCTCAGCAATTGGTACCCGACCGGAGAGCCTGAGTCGGGCCATCCGAGCCCTTCAAGACTCGGGAACGGCCACCTTTCGGGGCAAGCTCGTCACCGTCTCCGATCTCGACGATCTGCTCGATGAAGCAGAGGCTAGCTGAGCGACTCCGTGCTGAGACCAGAATGAATACCGCACACATCTGCGCGTAGGGCTTGCAGTGGGCTTCAGCTTGAGCGACCATACCTGCCGGAGGGCGCCTGATGAAAACGTATTCTGCATCCACTGCAACCTGGACACTGACCGCTGTGGGTCTGACTGGGGCCACCCTCTTGGGTCTCGCTGGCTGTGATGCCCTCGGCGACCTCGTCGGTGAGATCCTACCCCCAGGTGCCGAGTTCATGAGTGTCGACCTGGTTGAGCACCCGAGCGCTCGGGAGATGGCGCGATGGGGATGCTTTGAATTCCTGGGCGACACCGTCTGTGGTGACTTTGGACTGGGCCTGAACAATGTCAGCGACGCTAAAATGCTCTTCTCCTTCGATATCGCTTTCGATCTCAGCAACAACAACGAAAAGATTCCAATCCCGCTGGTCGAGATCCTGCTCGCCACATCCGTCTACGATGGTGAAAATTTGGGTGCAGTCTGTATCAGCTTCTGCGATCCAGAAGATACGGAGTGTGAGCCACAGAGCAACGCAGAAGATGCCTGTGATGCCAGCTCAGCAGAAGAGGTCAACTCGGCCTCTGACATCATCCCTACGGTCGATGAGCTGCAGGGACTGGCCGAGAGTGTGGCCAGTGGTGACTTTGGCAACGGTGAGTTTCGAACCATCCCAGCACAGAGCAACATCGAGGCCCACATCCAGTTCGACTTTGGACTTGATACCATGCTGAGCCTCTCGGGGAATGTCCTGGAGGACCTCGGAGAAGACATCTTCGCTGGTCGCTCACTGAGCGTCTCCATCCCCTACACCATGGATGGCTCGCTCTTCTTCAACGTACCTGAGATGGGCCGACACGCCGCCGGCTTTGGTCCCATCGAAGACAAGTGGAAGTTCTAAGAAAGACGCCCCGGCATGGCCTGCTGGCCAATACCGGGGCGTGAACTTCCCCACCACGGGAAGCCTCTCTCCACCAAGAGGCGAAGAAACTTAGTCCTGATGACTGATGTCTGGGTCCAGCGCTGCAGTCTTGAGCTGCTTGAGTGCTGTGCGTCCGACATAGTAGAGCCGTGAGAGCTCATCGATGGTTGCGATGGGCTGTGCGATGGCAATGCTCTCAGCTGCAATGGCATGCAGTCTGTAGGCATGGTCGAGCTCGTCTTGAGTCAGTCCATTGGCAAGCTCGAGTGTCGCAGCAGCCTCATCAACAGTGAACGAAACACCGTCGTAGATACCGAGGATGTCCTCAGCACCTGGGACCCAGCCGTTCTTGGCGGCGTAGGCAACCATGCGATCGATGGATGCTGGACCGACATACCGAACAGCATCGATCTCATCGACGTTGTTGTAGATATCGTCGTCTGTGGTTCCCCACAGACGGTCGCCGCCATCACGGTGAGCAATCAAGTTGCCTGCACCGCGACGGTCCAGAGCAACCGTGTTGTCGAGGAGATCGAAGGTCGTGGTTTCATCATTGATGAACTCCACAAGACCTACACCCTCTGGTGTGCCTTCCCAGCCAGACCGCGCGGGGTCAAGCTCTGCCAAGTCGCCGTCGGCATCGCCGCGGTACTCATCGGTGGGACCAGAGTCGCCACCCTTCTGGGAGCAGGCCGTGCCAAAGGTCACGAGTGAAGCAAGAATCGTCAACATAGACGCACGAATGATCATCAGGAACTCCATTTGCGCAGGGATCTCGTCCTTGAGATCGCCATACGAAGTTGAGAGAACCCGCGGATTTAAACTGACGTCTGAGAGGGGACACCCAACGTGCCGCCACGGACCCACTCAGACCGAGGCAGCCGTCTATAACGGCCATCAAATCTGGCAAGTACAAACTGAAAAAATCAGTCGATCACCCGAACTCGGACAGACCAGGACGCTTCACAGAGCGTCCAACCTTCGGCTGAAACTATCGCGCCTGGGAAAGAACCCCCGTCTTCGTCAGGCGCCAGACCTAAGCCCACGACGATATCGTCCTCGGCGGCATCGCCCACGGCGATATCGTCCAAATGAAACCCGACTCGAGGAGGGGTTGGATTGAGCGACCACGAGCTGTTGTCCCACTCTAGCTCATCACCAGGAACGCCTCCCAGATCATCAAGAACGTCCACGCAATGAGAATAAAACCAGTCGGTATCTCTATCTTTTGGCATGTCGCTGCTCAGGGTTGGGAAGGTAGGCAGCGGGTCACTGCTCTCTGCCTCTGCCGTCCAGCGCGTCTGTAGCGTCATGGGAGGTCCATCAACCTCGCCCGATTGATAGCAGTCATAGGCGATCCCATCCATGAAGGGGCAAATCTGGATCTGCGAGACCATGACGGTACACGCGCCCATACTGATCCCCTCATCAAAAAACCCGCCGGTGGTGTACTCAGCCTGAGCATCGGATTCGGAACCCGCCGCTCGAGCATCGCAGCGCTGCTCCCAGATATCTGCTCCCGCATGGAAGGTAGAGTTATTGGCGTTGACGGTCATGACCTGCTGCCACGCAGCTTCTTCATCGATGTAGCAGCGTGCAAGGTAGTTGCTCGTCGGGTCGGGACCCTTAAACCAGTAGACGCTTGATCCTTGACCATCCCTGAGGATCGCACCGCAGTCATCCGCGGGACAAGCCTGTTCACCAAGCTTGCAATCTACCTGCGGCTCACCAGTGTCAACGGTTCCCGTATCCTCGTCCCGTTCTTCAACTATCGGTATGTCTACTGAGGCTGGAGGACTCTGGCTTCCGGCTTTCTCTTGTCGGACGATGACAGTCCAGGCGTCACCCTCTGTCGCGCCCACCTGAACCACCTTCGGCCCCGTAAACTCTGAGCGCGGCTCACCGTCAACGGACCACCAGTAGGTCAGCTCCGCGTCAGGCTCAGAGACCACAGTAATTGAGAAGCTCTCAGTCGGCGTCACCGAGACTGGCGCATCAGTGATGCGCGGTGCCTCGAGGTCCCCACCTGAGCATCCCACCAACAGCAGCATTAGCCCGAGCGCTCTCATCATCGACGTGCCTTAAACATGGGAATCGTGATCACAACACCGGTCACAGTGAGGGCCGCACCGACTCCAGCCGCTGCGTACCCGACGGTCTTGCGGTTGCCGGATTGAATACTCGCTGTGTGCGCCGAGGAGGCACCGTCAAAGTCACCGCGACTCGCAGCCTCATTGAAGGCCCGATCGGAGTCTGCCGCAGACGTCCCTGCATTCATCCCCATCAACAACGCGCTGACGGTTCCGATTGCAGCGGCCGTGGTCAGACCAGCAGAGACCCAAGCGACCGGTCGCAAGCCGACTGGCTTTGGTCCAGGGACAGGACTCTGGGCTGGGCGGAGATCCTCCCAGACACCCAGGCCTGAGGCTGTACGCCACAGCTCATCATCATGGACAACGTAGACAGGTGTACCAGACTCAAAGGCGAGACTCACCATCTGTGAGAGCGCTCGCCGACCGCCGTCCGTGCTCACCTGACTGAGCGTGTCATCTGACAGGGCGCCCGGGAGGAACAGGCTCGGACTCGACTGGGCCTCGATCGTTGCTGTGTAGCCAGTCCAACCCTCGGTATTCTGAACCTGGAGTAAGTTCTGACCCGGCTTGAGCTGCAGTGATTCTCTCTCCATGATGGCTGGCTGACCATTCACCATCACACTGGCTGCAGCCGATGCTGGGACGAGCCCGACACTCACTGCGGCACTGCTCTTCAGCTCACCAGATGAAGCCCGCAGCAGCGCCTCTCCATCCTTGGGGAACTGGGCATCCCACTGCAGCTCAGGCGCAAACCGCGCTGCAAAAGAAAACTGCTCCCAGGCCTTGGCCTTGTCACCGAGCTCAACACTCACGACACCCTGTAGAAAGCCAATGCGTGCGGCGAGAGCCGGATCGACAGGCTCACTCAGACAACCAAGCGAGGCCTTGGCCTCAGACAATGCACCTGAGGCCTTGTCCAGCTCCATGTACATGAAGCTCCCCTCTGCACTCTTGATCAGCCCATCGAGAGACTCTCCAGTCGCTGCAGGTGTCTCACACCGCTCCAGAGCACCCAAGCCAAACCATGTAGGCTGAAGCTGTGCCCTGAAGACATCGAAGTGTGTCACAGTCAGACCGCTGACGGGCACACCCGCGGACTCGACGACTGCTGCCCTGACCGCATCTGCATCCGTCTCCCTGTGCAGCACCACGGGTGCAGCAAAAGCAGCGTTGACGATGATCCAGAGCCACAACATTTATCGATCCTGCATGCCTTGTTGCAATCGACTGCCATGGTAGCACGGACAAGGACTATCGAGGACAGATGTCGTTCAACTCGAAATTCCAGCAGATCACCGAGTTCTTGCCCGACTGAATCTGCACGGTCTTTGTTTTTACCTGGCCATCCGGTGTGCTGAGCACAAGCTGGTGAGACCCTGGCGACAATGGGTGTCCACGGACCATACCCAGGCCAAGGTTCTGGCCATCTATGGTCACTACTGCTGGCGGTACAGCATTCACAGACAGTCTCCCGGGAGCCGTACTCGACGGGGCAGGTTCTGGAGGCGCCGACTGTTCGGCCTTCGCTACCGTGGGCTCTGGAGCAAGAATATCGATCACTGGCGGAGGAGTCCTCACCTCACGCTTAGGCTTGGCTGCGGGCTCGGCCACCTGTGGAGGCTCAGCAGCTTCAGGCGGGACGACTTCAGGCGGCGCGGGTACAGCGACGGTCCCTTGATTCGGAGCCGCTGCAGCCTCAGGAGGGGCGGGTACTTGCTGTGCTGCCGGAAGTGCTGCGCCATCATCGGGCAGACTTGAACGCTTCAAGAAGACAGTCAGGGCAGCGACAACCACGATGGTCACGAGCATGAAGGTCCAAACGCGAGACTTAGACCTCTTCCCCGCTGCCTCATCTCCCACATGAGTGGTCCAGAAGCGGTACGGCTCCTCATCAGATGTCGGGCCGAGATCCATCTCCATGGGGTTGATCGTGGTGTTCTCAGGGGCTGGGCGCACAGTCTCTGTCGGCGCCTCACCATCAAAGAACATCGTCCCATCCGCGCGGCCTCCTCCGTCCAGAGAGATGCGGAAGTCCTGAGCCACAGCGATGCCGAGCTCCGCCATGCACTCGAGGATGGCTCGACTCATCGCACTGGCAGACTCGTAGCGCTCTGTCGCGTCGTAATGACACGCCTTCACAATCACACGGCGTATGGGTTGAGAGATACCGTCGAAGAGGCGCTCATGCAGCGACTCATTGTACAGATCGAAGGGCTCACTACCGGTGATGATGGCGTACATGCTCGCCCCAGCTGCAAACACATCGGCGGTGGGACCTAGCCCCTTTGCACTCTGTCGCTGCTCTGGGGGCATGTAGGCCAGAGTCCCCATGATGGCGCCCGTCTTCGTGAACGACCGCTCGTCTTCCGCAACATTCGCGATTCCATAGTCAGTGATCTTGACCAAGCCATCTTGGCTCAGCAGCATATTGTGCGGCTTGATGTCTCGATGGACGATGCCGCGATCGTGACTCGCCTGCAGGCCCGCCAGGACGCCCAGCATGATGTGGCCTGCGACCTCATCGCTCTGCGGGCCATCCCGATCGATCCAGTCCATGACTGCACCGCCGTCGACCTTCTCCATCACAATAAACGGCGTCTCTCCTTCGATTCCAACATCGAAGATCGTGACAATATTCGGATGTCGCAGCTTGGCCATCGCACGCGCCTCAGCCAAGAAACGTCGACGCACCTTCTCGTTGGAGCACAGTGCGGGCGAGAGAACCTTCACCGCACGCTCGACCTCGAGCATCGTGTCAAAGCCACCATAGACCGTCGCCATTCCACCCTGACCGAGAGTTGAAGACAGGGTGTATCGGCCGTTTGCAATTGGCGGCGGATGATTTGGCACGGGCGGCTCCAGCGTTTGGATCATAGTCGATTGAGGAAAAATATGGAGCAAGGAATGGAACAAGCTGAGGTTCTCGTACTGGGTGCCGGAATGGCGGGCTGCAGCGTGGCCTTCCATGCCTCTCCATTCGCATCCGTCACGATCCTCGAGTCAAACCCACAGGCGGCAATGGAGGGGGCTGCTCAGAATGCGGGACTCATTCGACGCATGGATGCTGAGCCCTGCGATCGCGCCCTCGCACAGCGAACACACTCATTCTTGAATCTGCACACAAAGACGCTCGGAATCGACCATGTCTGCCATCGCTCCGGCTCGGTCTTGGCTCTTGTTCGGGACCCACTCTGGCTACACGATGCTCGGGCACACCTCGTCGCTGCAGGTGCACGCATAGATGCAGTAGATGCCGAGGACTTTCCTGTACTTAGAGGGGCTCCTGTTTCTCACGCATGGCACCTACCCGATGAGTGGGTCACCGATGGCCCCAGCCTCGCGAGGGCTCTTCTGGCTCAGGCCACGGCACAGGGAGCAAAACTCAAGACCTCAACACAGGTACTCAGTCTGACCATTGAGGGAGGCCGGTGTGTCGGTGTCATGACAACATCAGGTCCGATTCGGGCAGACATAACGGTGCTCGCATGCGGTGCCTGGGCGGGCACGCTGGCCGCCTCAGCGGCACTCCATCGTCCCCTGACTCCCTTGCGCCGTATGGCTGCTGTGATCGGCCCCGATACCCATGCACACCCAGAACACCCCTGGTGCTGGCTCGATGATGTGGGCCTGTATGCGAGACCCCAACGCGGCAGCTGGCTGGTCAGTCCTTGCGACGAGCGACCTGACCAGCCCCAGCTTGGGGCCAACTCGACTGGGGACCCTGATGATCACCAGTGGAGGCTACTGCAGAACAAGATTCAGCGATTCTTACCCGCACTCAGTGCCACCAGACCACAGCGCGGGTGGACAGGCCTTCGGGTGTTCTGCCCCGACCGGCGCCCCATGCTGGGCGCAGACGGAGAGTGCGATGGGCTGTTCTGGGCAGCAGGCCTCGGCGGCAGCGGGGTCAGCAGCAGCATCGGGGTCGGCGAGGCGCTGGCAAACGCCATCCAGAACAAGAATACGCCATGGCTTGAGCAGTCCGCTGTCAGCCCGAGCCGCAGCCAGCTGAGACGCTGGCCCATTACTCCCGAAGGCGATCCTCAGCGAGCAGAGTTAATCGACAGCCCGCTGTAGCTACTGAACGCGGCTCAGGTCAAATCGTCCGCTCTGTGTTCCCAAATAGCACTCACCTTCCATCTCAGCGCCATCAGCGGTTCCTGAGAATCTCATCTCCTGACCATTGAGGCCAGAGGTGAAGCGCACCAAGAAGTCCAGATCATCGCCATCCTGACTGCCCTCGACGTCACCACGACTCAGCTTATCGTCGGGCCCTAAGACCTCGCCTGAGCCCTCGAGATCATCGCCTGAGCCTTCCTCCAGCTCGATAGAGGTGATCTCATACTCGATAAAATTCGCACCCAGAGCGAGTGAACACTCACCAGACCACTCACCCTCGACCGAGCTGCATGCGGACAGCATAAAAGCCATCAAAATCGAACGCCTCATCGACACACTCCAAGTTAGGGCAGAGCATACACCAAGCCCATCTCAGGCAGCCAAAATTACTTGCGGACCTGATTAATTATGTAGTTTAATGCTACATAATTGTAATTTAAACTCACTCAAGACTGCTGGATTTCTTCTTCATGGCCCCGAGTACTCAGTACGAAATCGGCATGTACGAGCGCGTACTCGCCGTGGGATCGACGCCATTTGAGCGGGTATCCATCATGTACAACGGCGCCATTCGACTCTGTCGGCAGGGCCTCTCGAGCGCACAGTCTGGTGATTCCGACAACGCCAAGGCCAAGGCCGAGCGACTCTGTGCCGTCGTGCGTCGTCTCGATGTCTGCCTCGATTTCACGATTGCACCCGAGCTCTGTCGAAACCTCAGCCGACTGTACGGCCACATACAAGAGCAGCTCAGCCGACCAACCATTGGAGAAGAACCCATGGTCTTTGAGGAGACACTCCAGCTCCTGCAGACCCTCTGGGATGGCTTCAAGACTGCCAACTCTCGCGACAGCGGCTGAAATCAGTGGCTGAGCACGCTAGGCTCTACCCATGAGTCTCACTATCCAGCGACGCATCCTGTACGGCACAGTCACTGCAGCCCTGCTGCTCGCTGGTGTCGAAGGTGGACTCAGGGTACTGGTCTCCGAGACCACATGGCAGACCTCTTGGGAGAAAGAAGATGGTCTGCTGCTGTACCGATCACGCACCTATGTGGGTGGCCCTGTTGATCCCAAGGAGCGCGCGAGGTGGCGCACCGGCGAGCTGGTAGCCCGCGCCTCTACATCATCAGTCCAGCACGATGGCGCTGTACCTTGGGCCGTGCGGACAAACGCCGAGGGTCTACGAGAAGACCACGACGGCGCTGGCGCTCGAAGGGCCGAGCGTCAGTATCTCGCGCTCGGAGACAGCTGGATGTTCGGTGTCAATGCACCTCAAGGACAGACCCTTCCCGATGTACTCGAGCGCGGCCTACCGACAGCACTCGGGGTCGACAGTGTCGAGGTCATCAACGGCGGAATTCCAGGCGCCAACGCCTTTCACATGCTCCGACGCTGGCACTACCTCAGAGACAAGCTCGATATCGATGGTCTGATCTTGGGCCTGCCCCACAATGCTCCCGATGCCGACATACCCGCAGCACGACGTGCCTGGTATCAAGCTGCACGAGGTCTCCCGAACTTCAACAGTCGCATCTACCGGGGACTGAGATGGATGCTGCTGCCCTACACCCGGCCTCACTACCCAGATCTCCTGACTCTTAGCGAAGCTTCGGACGAACGCGCCATGACCATGGCTGACCTCGGTACGATCCTGAGCGATGCAAAGACGCGGGGCATTCCTGTCTGGCTCACCCTGTGGCCGAATGACATGATGGCAGCCCAGAACGCTGACATGGACTTCTCATCCTGGCTCGCCCCGCTAAAGGATGATCTCACTGGCTACGGCGGCCACGCCCTCAAGGCACGGCGGTGCTGGGGAAGCAAGGACACTTGGCACCCTTCTGCTATCGGCTATGCCGCCATCGGCGAGGTCATGATCTCTGTCATGAGTCAAGCCGAGAAGCGACCGACGCTGACCAATACGCCCTGCGGCTAGTGAGCCAATCAAAACACCAGCACTTTTTGATTCTCGAGTCTGTCCGTATACTCAACGAGATCCGATTGGATCAGCACGCGCGCGAGGTTCGCCTATGTCACTCACCAACCGCTTGACTACTCTCGGTCTCATCTCGATGGTCTCGATCGGCTGTACAGATCACGGCCTGAAGATCCACGAGGAGCCGCCGACAGCGACGGTTCTCTCGCCTGGCGACAACGAGACCTTCTTGGAGGGTCTCCCCATCACTTTTCGCGCACAGCTCGATGACAACGACGACGGTGTGAGCTCGCTTGAGGTCGCTTGGCGATCAGACACGATGGGCACACTGAGAGGCGAGGCATCCTTGAGCGATGCCGGCGTCCAGGAGTTTGTGACCGATGATCTTGAGCTTGGCTCGCACCTCATCACACTGACCGCCACAGATCCCGACGGCAATTCATCCGAAGACGCCGTCGCCGTCTCCGTCGTGCCAAATTCTCCACCCTCCATCGGCTTCTCGCTTCCAGCAGACAACGCTGCATTCGGCATCGATGACGATGTGGTCGCCATCGTGGTGGTCGACGATGCGGAAGAGGACCAAGAGAGCCTCCGCCTGACTTGGTCGCTGAACGATGTGCCGCAGCCGGATGCACCAGGCTTTGCAGACTCAGCTGGTGAGGGCATGCTGGTGCTGAGCGGCCTCGACTACGGCGAATACACCATCAAGACCCGAGTCACTGATACACAAGGTGAGCTTGCCGAGGCGTCAGTCACCTTGCGGGTCATTCCGCTCGATGGGGATGGTGACGGCATCAACACCGGAGAGCTCGGTGGAGAGGACTGCGACGACGAGAATCCCGACATCGGACCCGGCGCCACAGAGATCTGTGACGGCGTCGACAATGACTGCGACGAGCTGATCGATGCTGAAGATGACGACGTGGTAGACGCCATCGAGGGTCATCCAGATGTCGATGGGGATGGCTATGGTGACGACTCCACCACCATCCTGACCTGCGATCTCGCCGATCTCTCCGATGTGGGAGGCGACTGCAACGACCTCGACGCCAGCATGAATCCAGGGGCCATGGAGGTCTGTGGCGATGGACTCGACAATGACTGCGATGGAACCTCAGGGGCCTGTAAGTGGACCGGGGATACGCCCATATCCAGTGCTGATTACGTCTCTTACGGCACGGGAGTAGAAGACGAAACTGCACAGAGCCTCGCGGGAGGCGATCTCAATGGAGACGGCTACGACGATCTGGTCATTGGCTCCGCATTCTCAGATGGTGATGAGGCCAACTCAGGCGCGGTCTACATCATCGATGGGCCGCTCGAGGAGACTGTCGGCACTGTCGACACTCAGGCCTACGCCATGATCGAGGGCCTGGGGGCCAACTCCGAGACTGGCTTTGCCATCGCCGTGTCAGACTTCAATGTAGACGATGACACAGACCTGATCATCGGGGCACCGGGTACGAACATATCGGGAATCGGCGCCAATACCGGCGAGGTATACATCTTCTTTGGCGGCATCACAGGGGACACAGATACCGATGCTGCAGATGTGGTCATCTCAGGAGCTAGCCCCGGCTACCGCTTTGGCGACCGAATCACTGCAGGCGGCGATCTGGATGGAGATGGACTGGCCGACACCCTGATCACGAGCATCGAAGACAGCACCTACGACACCGATGCCGGCGCCGTGGACATCTTCATGGGCTCGGCAGAGTCCTGGACATCGAGCATGTCGGTGGATGACAGCGACACCAAGATCACCGCTAACGATAACGACCTAATGTTTGGCTATGCCATCGAGTATGTGGGAGATGTCAACGGCGATGGCCGTGATGACGTCATCATCGGCTCACCGGGCTCAAAAGAGCACGGCATCAATACCGGAGCGGCCTACTTGTTCCTCGGTCATCCCACCAGCTTCTCTACCGGAGCCAGCCGCTTCCATACCGCCGCAGATGCAACCTACAACGGTGTGGCCATGCGCGACTGGGCCGGTGAGGCCATCACCGGGCTTGGAGATATCGATGCCGATGGCTACGCTGAATTTGCCATCAGTGCACCCCGCAATGATGACAATGCAGCGAGCAGCGGTGCCGTATACATGATGATCGACCCTGAGCGAACAGGTGTCCATGAGCTTGATGTTGCGGCTGACACAATCCTCAGGGGACCAAGATCCACAGACCGGATCGGTGAGTCTCTGAATGGAAATGTCGACCTCGATAATGACGGCATCCTGGACCTGATTGTGGGCTCACCCCAAGTCAATAACGGCGGCAACAGCAACGGCAGGGCCTTCCTTATGTACGGCCCGCTCCAAGACCTGCCCAGCGGAGACTTGGGAGAAGACTTTGGTATCGAAGATGGCAGCTTTGCTGGAGAGGTCACCCAAGACCGAGCGGGCACGGTCGTCCTCGGCCATGACTGGACTGGAGACGGAGTCATCGATCTCGCAGTGACTGCTCCTGGAGCAAGCTTCATGGAGGTCAGCGACCCCGGTGGTGTGTTCATCTTCTTCGGGCGGGGCATGTAAGCCCGCGGCTGACGCTCAGGCGTCCAAGGCCTCATGAGTCCGATCCTGGTAGATGCCCTCCTCTGGAAAGAGCAGCGCCGACAGCTCACCTGGATGAATGAGGCCAATGACACCGCTCTCAGCAGTCTCCTCATCAAAGCGCTCAGGCTCTCCCTCAACAGACCAATTGGCCACCAACAGCGGGACGGGGTCCGAGGTATGATTACCGGTCAAGCAGCTGGTGCCGTGATCCGCGCTCACCACGACCCGGAGTCCACCTGTGACCAGTGGGTTCTGCCACAAGAACCGTCCGAGTGCTGCGTCGATGGCAGAGATGAAGTCACGCTTCTCTAAGGGGCGGCGGTCATGAGCAGCGATGTCTGTTCCCTTGAAGTGAATTGCCACAAAGTGGCGGTCCCGCAGCAGCTCCGCAGCGGCATCAAACTTGGCGAGCAGATTGGTATCGAGGTTGCCCGTCATCTCAGTGCTCGTCGCCGACTCCATGCCCACCGTTCTGGCGACACCGAGTGCAGTCGGGCAGGCCGATATGAGTGCTGCATCCTTCGGGCTGTGCCGCGGGGGCGGGAGATCATCGACCCGGGCGGTCCCCCGAGTGATGATGCAATTCGCTGGATAGAGGCCTCGGCTCTTCCGCTCTTCGTTCAGCGGATGAGCCTCGAGTATTGATCTTGCCTTCGCCAGCAGCGCCTTGAGCGCATCCACAGTCCGCGCAGCCTCAGGTGTCTGGTCGAGTATCTCTGGCTCGAGAACCCTCTGAATGTACGCCTCGCCGCCTGGATCGGTGTCACCCACTGCAGCGGAGAGCTTGGCCCCCTGAAGCATGACGGTCAGACGGTGCTCGTGGCCAGCAAATACTCGCCCGACGATACCGCCAGGAAGGTGGACCTCACCAAGCTCGGAGAGAAGATCTTCAACACCCGCTCTGATCCGCCCAGCTCGACGATCAACCAAGCTGCCGTCATCGTCAACCGTGGCCAGGTTTCCTCGAAACAACACCGCACCGGGGGCCAGCGGCACACCATTGCCGAGCGCCTCGAGGAGGCCGCGCCCCAGCTGCTTGCTCGAGTCCGGCTGTCCCAGGAGTGCGAGCAGACCCTCGTTGGTCGATGCTGCCTTGCCAGGCGTGTGCGTTGTCATCACCTGTCCTTGCCCACCTCGGCCCGCGAGTGCTTCGAGCGTGGGCGTGTCCGCTGCTGCCAGTGGAGTCAGTCCTCCCAGCGCAGGATTGGGCTCATCAGCCATGCCGTCCAGGATCAAGAACAGGGTACGCGGACCCTCCGGACCCTCGCTCTGCATGCCCGGAACCTTGACCTGAACCCGTGCATCATCCATTTCCTCAAAGGGAATGGCGCGGCTGAGGTAGTCCACCACACCACGGACCGTGATCTCGAGGTCTTCACTGGCCACAACCACTGCATTCGAGTCCTCAGCAGCGCCCAACAGATCGTCATGAATCCAGCGCACAGACTGAAAAGCCTCGAGATACGTGTTGGGGTTCCGGCTCGTCTGAGACTTTGCGCGTCGCGGGAATCGAGACTTGTGCTTGTCCTCATCGAGTACGGCGAGCACCAGCCCCGCAGCAATCGCATCAGAGCCCGGTGACAGATACCGATGAAAAGGAGGAACAATGTGCGTGCCTTCGAGAATCATGTGCGACCGCTCACGGGTCGCTCGACGAATCACAGCGCGCACGCCGACGGCCACCTGATCACACTGTTGTCTATAGCCAGCCAGCACACGCTCTCGAGGCTTACTGAGGACCTTGCCACCCTGCAGCATGCCTCGAAATGAGTGGTCATGCAGACCCGGTACAACCTCAGCGCTGAGGACGGTACGCATCGTCTCTCGGATCATGTCTGTGCTGGTCACCGTCCGAATACCCAGTCTCACCGCAAGCTCTGTGGCCAGGGTGGACTTGCCGGTTCCTGTCGCTCCGCCGAGCAACAAAAAGAGTGGGCGCTCAGTGCGTCGAATCCAGCTGATGAACCGAAAACGACGAATCGCGTGGGGGTCATCGATGGACGCCAGGCGTTCACACACCGCCCGATCGAGTGCCGCCTCGTCTATCTCAGTCTCACCCTGTGTCAGAAGCCAGAGATAGACCTCCTGCGCCATACGCATGGCCACTTCATACTCGACACCGGCTGTGGTCAGCTGCTGAAAGACGATGCCTCGAGAGAACGGGTACGACTCATCACCCGCACGAACCAGGGTCGGTGCCGCCTCAGCGACCGTAAACTGCCGAGCAGGAAACTGGTCGGCAGGAATGCCGAGCTTGCGCTCAACCAAGACGCGGGTGCGCTGCTCCAGATCCTCGGCTGTGATCTCATCCAGTGGCCGAATTTCTTCACGAAGCTGGTTCGAGATCTCGAAGGCATCCGCCATCTCAATTCCGCGCTGCAGCAAGCTCGCCGTCACCATTCCTGTCTGAAAACGATAGCGGCCGTGCCGACTCACTACCGTGGGACGACGCTTCTTACTGTGATCTGATTGGCTCATATGCCCAGCGTAGCACCGATAGAGCACCAAATCAGAATCGCTGAACTTAGCTCGTCACAACTCTGTCATTGTTTCGACACAGATAGCCAATAAATGCGCCCTGAATCACAAAACCGCCGGCTGAAAATGTCGAGGAGATAAACCATGCGCGCACTTCACCTCACCCTCTTGATTACATCCCTCATCGGCTGTGGCCGCCCCCAGAAGGGAGAGGAAGGAAAGTCTTCAAGCGGTCGCACTGTCATTCAGAACAAGGGCTCAGACACCCTCGTCAACGTGGCTCAAGCCTGGGCTGAGACCTACAAGAACGTCGACGCAGACGTCGCTATCGCAGTGACCGGAGGGGGCTCAGGTACAGGCGTCTCAGCAATGATCAACGGCACCGTGGACATCGCAAACTCTTCACGCTCCATGAAGGCGAGGGAAATCGAGAGCGCCAAGGCCAACGGTGTCGAGCCAAAAGAGAACATCGTCGGCTACGACGCCTTGGCAGTATTCCTTCACAAGAGCAACCCCATCAATGAGCTGACCATCGAGCAAATCAAGGGCATCTACGGCGAGGGTGGAGCCACTGAGAAGTGGTCTGACCTGGGCATCAGCATCCCAGGCTGCCCATCCGATGAGATTGTCCGGGTCAGCCGGCAGAACAACTCTGGCACCTATGCCTACTTCAAGAAAGCCGTACTCGGTAAGGGTGAGTACAAGCTCGGCTCACGAGACATGCACGGCTCTAAGGATGTCGTGGACCTCGTCGAGAAGACCCCATGCGCCATCGGCTACTCCGGACTCGCCTACGCGAACGACCACATCAAGATGCCTTGTGTCCAGAAGACTGCTGATGGCGACTGCGTCACGCCGACGGTCCCGACCGCAGCCGACGGCACCTACCCGATTGCACGCCCGCTCTTTATGTACACAGCAGGCGAGCCTAAGGGCGCCGTCAAGCAGTACATGGACTGGATCATGAGTGACGCCGGCCAGTGCATCCTGCTGGACAAGGGCTACGCAAGCATCAGAGACGTTAACTGCAGTTAGAGCGCAGGCAGGAGCACCCATGAAACGCTACGAAGCACGACTCGCACACGACATGAACGCCATCCAGCAACGGGTGGCGGGCATCGCTGATGCTGTACGCGATGCAGTCAATGAAGCCGTCACAGGACTCGAGACTTTTGACAAGGAGCGGCTGTACAACGTGATCCTCAACGATCACCCGATCAACCGTGAGAGCCGCGTCATCGATGCCATGTGCCATGCGTTCGTGGCGCGTCACCTTCCGGCAGCCGGTCCGCTGCGCTTCGTGTCTTCTGTTCTCCGCCTCAACATTGGCCTCGAGCGCATCGGTGACTACGCCGTCACCATGGGTCGCGTAGGCGCCCAGCTCCAGAAGCCGATCCCCGCACCTCTGGTGGCCGACATCAGAGAGCTCGCAGATCAGACCATCCACATGCTTCGCACAGCGACGCGAGCCTTCCTTGAAGAGGATGCTGAGCTTGCTCGTGAGACTAAGCCCATCGCAAAAGACATCGACGGTGTCTACGACCGCATGTTCCACAACATTGTCAGTGCTGATGATGGTCGCCCAAGGACTGAGGTCGTCCGGGTCCTCACCATTCTCGACCAGATTGAGCGGGTGAGTGACCAGGCCAAGAACATCTGCGAAGAGGCTGTCTTCGTCGCTACCGGTGAGACCAAGAAGCCCAAGGTCTACAAGATCCTGTTCGTGGACCGGACCAACGGTCTCGTCAGTCAGCTGGCCAAGGCCCTGGCACAGAAGGCCTTCCCTGAGTCGGGTATCTTCCACTCCGCAGGCTGGGCGCCAGGTGAGCAGATCGATCCCGCCCTGGATCGCATTGCTGACAAGCTGGGTCTCGACATTGAAGACTTTGAGGTCCGTGAGTTCAGCGAGCTGACACGAATCCCTGCCAAGTACCACGTCATCGTGACCTTGGTACCTGCTGAGGACACCGCACTCCCAGAGATTCCCTTTCACTCTATTCTCCAGAATTGGAACTTGGGTAGTCGCCCAGAAGGTGACGACGCTGCAGTAGACGCCCGCCTGGACGACCTCTCCCGCGATCTGAGAGCTCAGATTCGCGACCTGATGGTCACACTCCGCGGAGAAGACGCAAGCTGATGGGAGAGAACGCGCCAAAGCAACCTCAGGCTGAAGACCAGCTGTCACGCGACTGGTGGATCGATCGCGTGATGGCCGTGGTGATGTGGGTGGGTGGCATCTCAGCCATCGTCGCCATTGTCGGCATCTTCGTCTTCATCACAAAAGAAGGCGCTGGCTTCTTTGGCGTCGGCTTCGACATTAAGGAGTTCTTGGCCTCACCACTCTGGCGACCCACCTCCGAAGAGAATCCAACCTACGGCACCCTGGCACTCATCGCCGGTACAGCTAGCGTGACGGGGTTTGCTGTTCTGACTGCAATTCCATTCTCGTTCGGGGCAGCGATCTACATCTCTGAATTTGCCCCTCCCAAGACGAAGGAGTGGCTGAAAATCTTGGTCGAGTTGCTCGCAGCCATCCCGAGTGTTGTCTGGGGATTCATCGGCTTGACCATCATGAATCCCCTGATCATCCAGATCTTCGAGGTTCCAGTTGGGCTCAATGTACTCAACGCGGGCATCATCCTGGGGCTGATGAGTGCACCCATCATGTGCACCATCGCTGAGGACGCTCTGAAGGCCGTCCCAGACAAGTATCGCGAAGGTGCTGAAGCCCTGGGCGCCACCCGCTGGCAGGTCATCTTTCGGGTGGTCCTGCCTGCTGGAAAGAACGGCCTGATGGCCGCAGCCCTCTTGGGGGTCGGTCGCGGCTTTGGCGAAACCATGGCCGTCCTGATGGCATCTGGACACTCCATCAACATGCCTGACAGTCCCTTTGACTCCGTTCGTGCACTCACAGCAACCATTGCTGCAGAACTCGGCGAGACAGCCAACGGGTCTGAGCACTACCAGGCGCTCTTCACACTGGGCATCCTGCTGTTTATGGTCACCTTCTTCATCAACCTCACCGCCGATGTGGTTGTCCGGGGGATCAGACGCAAATGAGCATGTTCGCCCCCACTGCACTCAACGAGAAGAACGCCCGCACTCAGCGCTGGGTCGGCCGTCTCTTTGGCGCCATGACCGTCACACTCATCACTCCGGTAGTGATTGTGCTGGGCATGCTGATCGTCCGAGGATCGCCCGCCGTATCCTGGGCCTTCCTGACCGAAGATCCCATCAACGGTATGACCGCCGGCGGCATCTTCCCCGCGCTCTTCGGTACCGTCTGCATCGTCATCGTCGCGCTGCTCGCCTCTGTACCTGTAGGCGTCGCCGCGGCGGTATACCTGAGCGAGTACGCACCGGACAACTGGTTCACGCGGGTCATCAACCTGGCGATCATCAACCTCGCTGGTGTGCCTTCGATCGTTCACGCACTCTTTGGTGTGGGTGCATTTGTCCTCTTCTTTGACTTCGGGACATCCATCCTTGCGGCGAGCCTGACCCTGGCCGTCATGACCTTGCCTGTGGTCATCGTCTCCACTCGAGAGTCGCTACAAGCTGTCCCGCAGGCCTACCGAGACGCATGCATGTCAATGGGTGCCACCAAGTGGCAGACCATCTGGCGAGTCGTCCTCCCGAATGCCATCTCCGGTATCCTCACAGGCGTCATCCTCGAGGTCTCCCGGACTGCCGGCGAGACCGCACCCATCATGTTCACAGGTGCGGCATTCTTCCTGCCGTTCCTGCCCCAGTCGGTCTATGACCAGACCATGGCCATGTCGCTGCACCTCTTCGTGGTGTCGACCCAAGTTCCAAACGTCCCCGAGTCGCTTCCCTACGGTGTTGCCTTGGTGTTGATTGGCATGGTCTTGGTGATGAACTCTGTGTCGATTGGCTTCAGAGTCTACCTGCGAGGTAAGCGCAAATGGTGACCGAGAACCCCATCCACCTGGACGTCAAGGACCTCAGCATTGCCTACAACGGCGAGGCTGCGCTCTCGGACGTAAACCTCGACATCCGACGCAATGAGATCTTCGGAATCATCGGTCCTGCAGGCAGCGGCAAGACCAGCTTTCTGCGGGTCCTCAACCGCATGGACGCCAACGTCCCAGGCATGTCGTTCACTGGCAGTGTCTCGTACAACGGCACAGACCTGCGTACATGGCGCAACCTCTACAGCCTCCGACGCAAGGTCGGCGTGGTCTTTCCACTCCCTGTCGGACTGCCCATGAGCATCTACGAGAACGTGGCCTTTTCTCCGCGGATTCGTGGCATCAAGAAGAAGGCTGACCTGGATGTCATTGTGGAGCGTTGCTTGCGAAGAGCAGCCCTCTGGGATGAGGTCAAGGACAGACTCGATGCACTCGGGAGTCTCCTGAGCGGCGGACAACAGCAGCGTCTCACCATCGCACGCGCCCTCTCCCAAGAGCCGGATCTCCTGCTGCTTGATGAGTTCTCTATCGCTGTTGATCCTGTCACAACAATGCGCATTGAGGATGTCCTCAAGGAGCTCAAGGAAGAGCTCACCATCGTGCTCGTCACCAACCTCGTTCAGCAGTGTCGAAGGCTCGCCGACCGCACTGCCTTCTTCCTCCAGGGAGAGTGCGTAGAGGTCGGCAACACCGAAGACTTCTTCACCGGAGAGGTCAAGGACCAGCGTACTCGAGACTATGTGGAGGGTCGTTTTGGATGATCAACCTGCCATCCTCACCGAGGGCTTGAACCTCTGGTACGGCGACTTTCAGGCACTCTTTGATGTCGATCTCGCCATCAAGT
>Ga0315315_10000177_pt1 | contig 48291 bp, 46 predicted proteins | sample M140m3416metaG_FD_203699 | JGI IMG/M metagenome (GOLD analysis project Ga0315315, IMG submission 203699) | Ammonia-oxidizing marine archaeal communities from Monterey Bay, California, United States - M1 40m 3416 | ecosystem: Environmental > Aquatic > Marine > Intertidal zone | place: USA...
CGGTATTTTAACCCTGATAAATCTTCTATCTTGTTTAATAATGGAGAAAAAACATCTGTATCGTAATTACTGGTTTTTCCCTGTAATGCAACCGCCAAACGCTCAAAGCCCATTCCAGTGTCAATATGTTTGTTCTTAAGCGGGACCAAACTTCTATCTGCCATTCGGTTATATTGCATAAAGACCAAATTCCAAATTTCAATCACTTGTGGGTGATCCATATTTACCAATTCAGAACCGGGCACTTTTATTCGTTCAGCATCCGTTCTTAAATCAATATGAATCTCTGAGCATGGACCACACGGACCTGTATCTCCCATTTCCCAAAAGTTATCTTTTTTGTCACATGCTAATATGTACTCATCCGGAATTATTGAACTCCAAATATCATAAGCTTCCTGATCTTTCTCCGTTCCATCTTCGTTATCGCCTTTAAAAACGGTGATATACAATCTATCTTTATCCAAACCGTATACCACTGTCAATAATTCCCATGCCCATTCGATCGCCTCTTTTTTAAAATAATCTCCAAAAGACCAATTCCCTAACATTTCGAACATTGTATGGTGATATGTATCTACACCTACTTCTTCTAGATCATTGTGTTTTCCGGATACGCGTAAACATTTTTGAGAGTTCACAACACGTACATCTTTGGGAACTGAATTACCTAAGAATATATCCTTAAATTGATTCATTCCCGCATTATTAAACATCAGCGTAGGATCATCTTTTACCACCATAGGTGCCGACTCAACTACCTTGTGATTCTTTGAAGCAAAAAAGTCGAGAAATTTTTGACGTATTTCCTTAGATGTCATTCCGTTAATTTTTATTATGTCAGTGCCTTAAACCTTGCGCTAGTCAAGAAGGTTGCAAATTTAGCGATTTTAGCCTAATTTCACGCTCACAAATAAACCTATTTTGTCAAAAACCAAATTCAGATACAATCCCGAGAGTTTAAATTACGAAGAAGTAGAACTTGGATGGCAAGGTTATGTTAGAAAGTTTTCTTACTTCATCATTTCTACTATTGTTTTTGCAACAATAATAGTTGCCTTACTATATCCATACATAAAAAACCAAGGAGTTAAACAAGCTCAAGTAGATATAGATTCAACAAAGGAAGAACTAAGTAGTTTTATGAGAGAATTAGAAGAAATTGAATTAATCTTGGAAGAGTCGCAGAGCCGAGATGACAATATCTATAGAGCTATTTTTGAAGCGGATCCATACCCACAGCACAAAAGAGGACTAGGAACTGGGGGAAACCCAATGAAATACGATAAATATAATAATATTGCCCACCGCGAATTAGTTATCGATATAGCGAAAAAAATAGAAAAAATAGAAAAACAATTAGTTGCTCAATCAAGGTCCTATGATGAAGTTATTGAATTGATTAAAACCAAAGGTGAAATCCTCCACTCAATACCTTCTATTCAACCTATCAACAATGCGGATTTAACGCGGCTAGCATCTGGTTATGGAATGCGAATGCACCCTATTTATAAAATAATGAAACTTCATGCCGGGATGGACTTTACAGCCAAAAGTGGAACAGAAATATACGCTACTGGTGATGGTGTCGTAGAAAAAGCTAATTGGATGAGTGGTTACGGTCAAATTGTGATTGTTGACCATGGATTTGGTTATAAAACAAGATATGCGCATTGCAGTAAATACAATGTAAAAAAAGGACAAAAAGTAAAAAGGGGTGATGTAATTGCTTATGTAGGAAATACAGGAGCTTCGGTTGGTGCGCACTTACATTATGAAGTGCGAAAAAATGGAAAAGCAGTCAATCCGGTTAATTTCTTCTTCAATGATCTTTCTCCTGAAGAATACGAAAAAGTGATTGAGTTGTCTTCCAAACCAACCCAATCAATGGAATAGGTTAATTATTTAAGATCTCATCCAAATAATCTATTTCATTATCTGAATTAATTTCTTTTACATTGTCAGATTCTATGGTATTGGTAACATCTGAACTATTCTGAATTCTTTTGTTTTTACTTTTAACTCCCACAACAATTAATATTATCGAAAGTGCCAAGGAGCCATACTGAACAACAGCTATAAAGGCTATCCAATCTTTTGCTCCTTTTTGCCAAAATGATTGAAATAATGGTATTGAAATTAAAGAACTCAGAGCAAAAACGGAAACAAAAACGATCGCTAAAACCTGCATTGATGTCTTGGAAGACCTAGTGCTTATTGCACTAAAAACAATGGCGGGTATACCGCTAACAAGCATAACAACAAAGAAGAATAATGTAGCAATAAATGTATTAACGTCTCTTTGAAATTTTACATTATTTCGGCACTCTGTAAATAACAAAACAATAAAAACGAGTAGTACAAACTGTAACGTGTAACTGCTAAATTTGATCTTTTGCATTTCAGAAATATAGGAATATTAAGAAGATCGATTTCAAAACAGAGAAACTTAATAGATTAATAACGCAACTCAAAATGTTGTTTCTCAACTCCTCTGCGAAAAAAAACTATCCCAAACTGAAAAATATCTACCGAAATAGTAACTTCAGGATGGTTTTTAATAGCTTCCCATGCTTCTGTCATTTCATCCGACCAATGAATATCGTCAAAAACAAACACACTATTTTCATTTACTTTCTCTAAACACTGATTGAAATAATCAAGAGTTGGTTTTTTTTGATGGTTCCCATCAAAAAAAACAAAATCTAAAACAGTAATTTTAGAAAGAATTTCTGGTAGAGTATCATTAAAATTTCCTTGTAATATTTGTACATTATTAAGCCTTAAAGATTTGAAAGTATTTTTGGCTGCTTCACATATTTCTGAACTTCCCTCGAGAGTATACACTTTAGCTTTTTTCCTTGCTTTCGCCAAATAAGCCGTTGTCAGACCCAAAGATGTGCCAAGCTCCAAAATAGTATTGGGGTTATAGTAATTAACCATTCGAAACAATAACTGTGCATATTTCGGCTTCTTTGCAGAGTGCTTTACTATGCTCTTTACTTTCCGTTGACTTGAATTAAAAACTCGGGAACCAGCTCCCATATCTTCAACCTTAAGAACACGTTTGGATAATAATAGTTTTTTACGAATCAACTCCACCGCAGGGAAGGCATAGTAACTATTATCGTTTTCAAAAACATCAATTATTAAGTCATATACAAATGGTGAATGCACCTTGTATTTTGAAACAGCTTTTATCTTGTATGAAATATATTTTAAAACCTGAGAACTCAATCTACTTTTATATTTATATGAAACACAAAAATAGGTAGAAGAAAAGAATATTCTGCTTATTAAATAGTGAAATTCGTTATTATGAGCGAAGTCACAGAATGAAAAAGTACGCAGCTCAACTTCGATTCTCAATCACGACATAGTTATTTAAGAGACAACATATAGCTCCACATACGCAATTAATTTAACGATATTCCGTATTTTCGCAACCCTTCTAATTGGATATGCTTAAATAAAATGAATAAAGAAGAAAAAGACGATAAAAAAATGCCTTTCTTAAAGCATCTCGAGGAATTGAGGTGGCGTTTGGTAAAGTCTTCCATTGCTATTTTAATTATAGCAACGGTATTATTTATTTATACAGACCCCATTATTAAACATGTGTATTTAGCCATGTCAGAAATGGACTTCCCCACCTACCGATTCTTTTGCTGGATGTCGCAATCACTTGGCTTAGAAGATACATTGTGCGGAGCAGAAATCCCTATTGATATTCAATCGATTGAGATGACGCAACAATTCGCTACAAACATGTACTTTGCTATAGTGGGAGGCTTTTTAATGTGCTTTCCATATATCTTTCATCAAATATGGAGTTTTGTAAAACCTGGCCTTAAAGACAAAGAAGTCCATGTAACAAAAGGAATTGTGTTTTATGGCTCGCTACTGTTCTTTTTTGGAGTAGCATTCGGCTACTTTTTAGTCAGTCCATTATGCGTTCAGTTTTTCGGATCTTATAAACTTACTGCAGAAATTCAAAATAACTTCACTATCAATAGTTACATGACAATGATAACCACCACAACTCTTTTCAGTGGACTCTTTTTTGAATTACCTATAATTATTTACCTGCTGACCAAGCTAGGTATTATTTCTCCGGCACTCCTGATAAAATATAGAAAACATGCATTAGTTGCCATATTGGTGCTGTCAGCAATAATCACACCTCCAGATATTATAAGTCAAATATTAGTCTCTTTTCCTATATTAATTCTTTATGAAATAGGGATCATAGCCTCAAAAAGAGTGGTAAAAAAACCAAAATAACTTTTTTCAAATAAATTGATTAAAACTAAACACATATTAATTTGCATGATTTTGCTATTGGCCATAAATAGCTTTAGTCAAAAAACAAAAGTTTATGGCACTGTTACAGATGTTGAAAGTAAAGAACCACTTCCTTTTGTTAACGTCACTTTTCAAGGGTCCAAAATTGGAGCAACAACAGATTTAGATGGATATTATGAATTAGAATCTTACTATGGGACGGATTCTCTTTCAGCTTCTTTTGTTGGATATACAAGATTGTCCATTGCTATCAAAAAAGATATTTCACAAAGAGTAGATTTTCAGCTTTCTGAAGCATCTACAGATTTGCCTGAATTAATCATAATTCCCAGTAATATAAATCCGGCTCACCCTATTCTTGAAAAAGTAATTCAAAACAAGCCTATTAATAACAGAGAGAAATTGGAATCTTATGAGTATGAAGTATATAATAAGATGCAATTTGACATTAACAACCTCTCCAATAAGTTGCAAAAAAGTAAAGTTTTCAAAAAATTCGACTTTATATTCGACAATATTGATTCAACGGATGGAAAACCTTATCTACCCATCTTAATTTCGGAATCCATTTCGCAATATCACTATCGAAAAAATCCAAAATCTCATAAAGAAACAATAAAAGCTACTAGAGTCTCTGGTGTTGAGAATGCAAGTGTATCTCAATTTACAGGAGATATGTACCAGCAAATTAACGTGTATGAAAACAACCTAAAGCTATTGGGAAGGGACTTTATTAGTCCAATAGCAAATTATGGATTAAGTTACTACAAGTACTACTTAATGGATAGCATAAATATCGATGGCTACTGGTGCTATGAATTAAAATATATCCCCAAAAGAATAGGAGAATTAACTTTAGATGGGACCATTTGGATTCACGATACTACCTATGCAGTCAAAAAAATTCAAGGAAATATTGCGAAAGATGCTAATCTCAATTTAGTAGAAGACTTATCCATAACACAAACCTTTCGGCAGGTAGAAGATGAAGTATGGATGCTAACCAAAGATGAGTTGTTTATCTCGTTTTCTTTGGCTAAAAAGAAAACTGGTTTCTATGGAAGAAAAACAACGTACTATTCTGACTTTAGTATAAATAAACCTAAGACAAATGAATTCTATAAAGGATTCGACAACATTATAGTAGAAGATAGCGTGCACCTAAAAAGGAATGAGTATTGGAATAAACACAGACAAGGCACATTAACAGAAAAAGAGCAAGGTGTTTACGACATGATTGACACATTAAGTCGTTTACCTATAATTAGAAGTTATACAGATATAATTAAAACGGTTGCGACAGGCTACAAAATATTAGGTAAGTTTGAGTTTGGACCAATATATTCTTTATATAGTTGGAATCCTGTTGAAGGACATCGATTTAGTATGGGAGGCAGAACCAGTAACGACTTTAGTAAATCTATAGAAATATCAGGATACGCAGCATATGGATTACTAGATGAAGAATTTAAATATGGGGGCGGAACAAGGTTCTTTATTACTAAAAAGCCAAGAAGGCTAGTGCAATTGGTCTATAAAAATGATGTTGAACAAGTTGGATTAAGTTCAAATGCATTTAATTCTGCAAATGCTGTTGCTTCAATTGCTAGAAGAAATCCACTAAACAAATTGGTTTTTAATACTGAATACAGGGCTTCTTTCGAGAGAGAATGGACAACTGGTTTACAAAGTACCCTAATGCTCCGAAACGCTTCGATTTCACCTTTAGGAATCACGCCTTTTATAAAGACAAACTCAGAAAATTCAACACAAGACTCATTAACAAATATTAGAACTTCTGAAGCTTCATTATTGGTTCGGTATGCCCACCATGAAAAACATGTTTCTGGAGAGTTTGACAGAATTTCTTTAGGAACAAAACACCCTATTTTTACTGTATTTTATACGTATGGAATTCCAAATTTATTTAACAGTGAATATGAATACCACAAGCTTGTTATAGGCTATAAGCATAAGTTTTCGTTACCCATCATTGGAACCACAAAATATCAGTTTTCAATTGGAAAAGTTTGGGGAAACCTCCCTTATCCTTTGCTAGAAATACACCCAGGAAATGAAACCTGGGGATACAATGACGATTCTTACAACCTAATGAACATCAATGAATTTGTAAGTGATGAATACATAAGTTTCAATGCACATCAACATTTTGGTGGTATTTTATTAAATAAAATTCCTTTACTTAGAAAATTAAAATGGCGAGAGGTCGTTACTTTTAAAGGAGTGTACGGAAGACTTGACAAAAAAAACACTACTTTAATGGACTTGGCAAACTACACGACCACCCTAACGGCAAAACCTTACATGGAATTAGCAGCAGGAATCGAAAACATCTTTTCATTTTTGAGAGTAGACGCTGTGTGGAGGCTAACCTACCTTAGCCATGAAGTAGATGGAATGAAAGTTAGTCCTTTTGGAATAAGAGGAAAATTACAATTTGAATTTTAAAAGCAATTTTATGATTTTACGTACAGAAGAAATAAAGAAAGCTTACAAAAATAAAGAAGTTGTAAAAGGAGTAACGATAGAAGTGAAACAAGGAGAAATTGTTGGATTATTGGGCCCGAACGGCGCAGGAAAGACAACATCTTTCTACATGATTGTTGGCCTGGTAAAACCCGACTCAGGAAAAGTATTTTTGGACGATAAAGAGATAACAAAAGTTCCAATGTATAAGCGCTCAAAAATGGGACTTGGATATTTACCACAAGAAGTATCTGTTTTTAGAAAATTAAGCGTAGAAGATAACATACTTGCCATTCTTCAAATGACCAAACTGTCCAAAATCCAACAAAAGGAAAGACTTGAGGAACTTTTGAATGAATTTGGACTACAACATGTTCGTAAAAACCTGGGAAACAAACTTTCAGGAGGTGAAAAAAGAAGAACTGAAATTGCCAGAGGTTTAGCCATAAACCCCAAATTCATCCTTCTTGACGAACCATTTGCAGGAGTAGATCCAATTGCCGTTGAGGATATTCAGAGAATTGTACTAGACCTTCAGAAAAAAAACATAGGAATATTAATAACAGATCATAATGTTCAAGAAACCTTGGGCATTGTCGATAGAGCTTACTTATTGTTTGAAGGCTCAATTCTAAAATCTGGAACTGCAGAAGCATTAGCGGCTGATGAGCAAGTTAGAAATGTGTATTTAGGTCAAAATTTCGTTCTTCGCAAAAAAGTATTTTAACCCTGATTGTTTTATCTACGTTTTATATTTTGAATTCGATAATTTTCAAAAAAGCCTGCCAGTAATTATCATTCCGATTTTATTTTTTTAAAAAGTAATCTTTTGTACCTTCATTTCTTTCATTAAACTTGCATCTAGTAAAAAATGAAACCCATTTTATTAATCATATTAATTATTTTAACCAACATTGGGTTTGGGCAAAAGTTTGGGAAGGAACAATCGGATTGTGCCGGAGCAGTTGTTTTTTACGACTCTATTACCGGAGCCATAAACATCCCGAAAGGACACGGGTTCAAAATGGAAATCAAAGGAAATGATATTCGGAATCCTTATTTTTTTACTGAAGAACACAACACACTTTGGATTAAATTGGTTTTTACGAAAGATGCAAAATTCGAGTTTTTTATCCGACCTGATTTACCGAATGAAGATTATGACTTTTCAATCTTTAAAATAAATGGCAATAATTATTGCGACTCTATTGCTACCAATAAGATACTTCCCGTTCGTTCCAATATATGTCAGAAAAAACCTGAAGAAAAAAGTGTAACTGGATTAAAAGAAGGCTATAAGAATTACTTCGCTGCAGCAGGAGAATCTCCTTCTTTTTCGGCGCCTTTATTGGCGCTTGCTGGCGAAGAGTATTACTTGATAATTGACGGCCCTTATGGCACTGTCGGAGGCTTTCAATTTGAAACCATATATTCAGAAACAATTGCAGAAGACACAGTAGCTATTATCGAAATTCAAGAAGTAAAAGAACCTCTACCCAAAATACATATCAGTGCAGTTGATCAAACTGGTGCCAAAATTGAAAACTTAAGTCTAAAAATTAAAGGCACAAGGAGCTCTGACTCCATTTACAGCAACAATTCAGGTGATTGGACAATAGAAAACGCCCGAAAGCTTACACGTTACAACATGACCCTTACATGTAAGGGATACGAACAAGAAACGTTTAATTATTTTCATAAAATAAATGGAGATTCAACACTCATTTTTACGCTTAAAAAACTAACCATAGGCTCGAAATTAAAATTTGAACAAATAAGTTTTGTAGGAGACAAAGCCACTATATTGCCTTCTAGTATGGGAGACTTAATACTGCTAACATCATTTTTGCAGGAAAACCCGCACATTAAAGTAGAAATTGGAGGACATGTAAATGGAAAAGGAAGAAATAAAAGAATTTATAAAGAACTTTCAAAAGAGCGGGCAAAGGCTATTGCCGACTACTTAATAAACAAAAACATAAATCCAACTCAACTAACTTATGTAGGTTATGGTAATTCTAAAATTATTCACAAAAAAGCGCTTTCAGAAAGACAAAGTAAGGAGAACAGAAGAGTTGAGGTAATTGTTACAAGTATTGAATAATCTGCTGGGCTAAAACTACGACCACACAAAATTAACTTTAACAATCTCTATTCAATGAATTTATTATTAAACATCGAAACATCTACCAAAGTCTGTTCTGTTTCACTTGCTCTTAATGGAGAGATTCTAGCCTCTAAGGAAGAATCTTCTGAAAAATATATTCATTCTGAAAAACTCAACGTATTTATTGAAGAGTTATTTGCACAAGTAGACTTCCAACTTAAAGATTTAGCCGCTATTTGTGTCTCAAAAGGGCCGGGATCGTATACTGGCTTGAGAATTGGGGTATCTTGTGCTAAGGGTTTTTGTTACGCTTTAGACATTCCGTTAATCAGCATAGATTCCTTGTCTGTGTTGGCCAGAGGTTATTTAAGCGATAACTTTATAAATGCAAACACTATTTTAATGCCTATGATAGATGCAAGAAGAATGGAAGTTTATACAGCCGTATTTAATCATAAGGCTGAAATCCAGACTTCTATTTCAGCAGAAGTGATTGACGCCGAATTTTTCGACACCAACAAAGAAATTATCTTGATTGGTGATGGTGCTAAAAAGTTCAACTCAATTATTCCTAGAAATGTCCGAATTGAAAATCATTTATCCTCTTCAAGAGGAATGGCAAGCCTGTCTTATTCAAAATTTTCCAAAAAACAATTTGAAGATATAGCTTATTTTGAGCCGTATTACCTGAAATCATTTAAGTTAGGATAGTATATCCCAATTAATTTATAGCAAGAATTACAACTAAAATTCAATTGCAAATATGGGAATTAACGAACCCGTAATAAAGACAAAGATTTTTAATTATAAACAATATATTCTTCTTGTTGAGAATGGCAATAATGTTCATGGAGTAACTTTTGAAAGAGAATAGCCTTTTAAGGTTTTTGTGCTCTCAGCATAAACCACATAGAATTGTGATAATCTAAATTATTCCAATAAAAAAAGCTTGAGATTATTAGGTTTATGAAGCTAAATTCTCAGACATTACAACATCGTTAATATCTAATTCGAAACCCAATTCTTGAATCATTTCCAATCGATTTACAGATGTTTCTATTTTTTCTTTTTGGGATGCTGAAGTAAAGAAATAACCTGGAACATCTTCTACACTTACCTGCCATATAATCCCATAAACTTCCTTTCCAGATTTTAATTTAAATCTACAATGCTCATTGAATATATGTCCTTTTAAAGTGATCATTTTGTTTTTGTGTAACAGTGTAACGGAGTGTTTTCATTTTAGTTTCGCAGAGTTCTTAACAATTAGGATATTGGAAAATAAGCCAACGACAAAAAACTACACTTCATCCAATTTTAAGGACCCCTTGTCTCTTTTTATAATGTTTTTATCATTGTTCATAACGACCTTTTTTTTTGTTTACGGGAAAATTCGGTGAACTGAATTAGATCAATTACTCTAGCAGTACTAATTAATGAAATATTCTATAGTTTTTTAATCTGCTCTCGCTGCTGTGTGGCTTTTCTTTCTTCCTCTTTCAATTTCTCTTGGTCAGGTTTTGAAGTTTGTGCACCTGGTATATTATCCGACATATTTTGGGCCAAGATTGGAAAATAGTTATTTATTATTTTATTCATGTCGTTGGTAGTAGATGGCATATGAACAATAGCGGCACCCCCATGAAGCTCCTTGCCATCTTTATTAAAAATAGTATAATGCACTTTTACTTTTCTTTTATAAGACAATGTCGACAGCCCTGCCCTAGATATAGGTGCTGCTGCTTCAATGTTTAACTCATTAATGAAAAGAAAAACATCCGCTTGGTATTTAGCACTCAATACTTTTAATAAATTAGGGTTATGAATAGATGTATTCATGAACTTCTCTCCATAACTAATCGTTGACTGAATCTGACCATTTTTTATCCGAGTTCCTCCTGTCGTTTCTTTGGAATCCAGATTGTCATGTTTTATCAACTTGTTAAATGATCCCTTTAGCTTATTTACTGGTTTTTGGTCATCCTCGTTTTGTTTATTTTTAGCAACATCCTCTGCAGGCAAAGGCTTGTATTTATATCCGATAGAATTATATATGTACCCTAAATCCCTTCCAACAGCTCCTGTATCAATATGCAGCAATGAAACAGATTTCATTCCTTTACCTACCGCATGTCTCATTTGGTTAGATATTCCATAGCGCATATTTTCTCGAATCTCTTGATGAGTAAGTTTTGTACGGCTAGAGATCTCTTTATCTGCACTTGAAATGTACATTTTAGGTTCAAAAGGAATAATCAATACCCTGGAATATTCTGGCCGGCCCTCAGCATATATTTCCTGATCAGATCTCACATTTCCCTTTTTCTGAAAAGTGTTTTCCTGAGCATTAAACCCAAAAAATAAAAATAAACAAATAATAGTAATTACTTTATGCATAAAGGCAGTTATTAGCCTAACAAAAGTAGCGCAAGAAAGACAATTATTTTAAAGGTGGTCGGTTAACTTGTTAAATGACAAAGGTTGAAAACCTTTCGCTTTTTTCAATTCTAATCAGTATTCCTAATTTATTTGTTTGTCAATCTATCTTGGAAAAAAGAGCTATGTATTTCTATAGTACATTGATAAATTTCATTCCAATTTTTTCTAGGCAGTTACATCCTATATTTCTCTAATAAATGCATAAACCAATCATTATTCTAAACTTTAATATTCAAAACAAAAAACCGGAACAAATAATATTTATTCAGAAAGGTTCTAATTAAAAATTCTATGACATTTGTATGACATAAAAAGAGCCATTCTTTAACACTTTTGCCATAATCATTAAAGATTCTGAATACTTTAAAAGTCATAGCATTTACCCACAAAACTACTGAGATAGATGAAGTAGGGAAATTTCACGTCGAAGACACGGAAAAACAAGACCGACTTGACTTTTTATGCCAAAATGCTAATGTAAATGAGCTTATGTATCTTTCTACTTGCAACAGAGTAGAATTTATATTCACCGCAAATGAAAATTTAACTAAAGAATACTTAGTAAAGTTCTTTCAAGCATTTAATCCCAAATGGGATGCCAAGGAAATACATTTTGCAACGGAAAACTGTTCTATATTGGAAGGCAAAGAAGTTATTTTACATTTATTCAATGTAGCTTCATCATTAGATTCATTGGTCATTGGCGAAAGAGAAATCATTACTCAACTTCGCAAAGCATATGAAGATTCGAAACAAATGAATCTTACTGGAGATGTTATTCGAATGGCTATTGAGAGAACGATAAATGCCGCTAAAGCAGTTTACACGCATAGTGACATTGCCACTAAACCCGTTTCAGTTGTATCGCTCGCCTACCACAAGCTAAAAAGCCTTAATATAAATAGTAATTCGAAATTTTTGGTCGTAGGAGCCGGTAAAACCAATGCTAATATGCTCCGTTTTCTTGATAAGCATGGCTTTAATAACTTCACTATTTTCAATCGAACCTTAGAAAAGGCTGAATGGCTTGCCGGAAATGTAAACGGATTAGCTTTGCCGCTATCCGAGTTAAATAATTACAAAGAAGATTTTGATGTTATTGTTACATGCACGGGTTCTGCCAACAAAATATTTACAGAAAAGGTATATAGTCAATTATTAGATAATGATACTTCTCGAAAAATTATTATTGACCTTGCTGTTCCGAATGACTTTGACAGACAATTAACAAAGCAACACAATGTTCAGCTAATCGCCGTAGAAGATTTAAAAATCATTGCTAAACAAAATCTTAAGGAAAGAGGAAAAGAAATCACGAAATGTGAACAAATATTAAAAGAACATTTTGAAGATTTCAAAAAAGCTTTTCATCTGAGAAGAGTTGAAATAGCTATGAAATCTGTTCCAAAAACAGTAAAAGACATTAAACAAAAAGCCTTTACCGAAGTTTTTGCCAAAGAGTTAAATGAACTTGATGGAGAATCTAAAGAAGTATTAGACAAAGTGGTTTCTTATTTGGAGAAAAAATACATTAGTGTTCCCATGAAAATGGCTAAAGAAATACTAATTGAAAACCAACAATAATTTCAAAATGAGTAAGAAAGTAATTATTGGTTCACGTGGAAGTGACCTCGCTTTATGGCAAGCATACCGCGTAAAATCTCAACTAGAAAATTTAGGGTGTATTGTTGAACTAGAAATTATTCAAACGCAAGGGGATAAAATTCAAGACCTAAGTTTTGATAAAATGGAGGGTAAAGGTTTTTTTACCAAAGAAATTGAAGAAGCCCTTCTTAATAAAAAGATTGATTTAGCCGTTCATTCTCATAAAGACCTAGAAACTAGTCCGCCTAGAGGACTGCTTGTTGCAGCAGTTTCAGATAGAGAAGATCCTTCGGAACTACTTTTAATTAGAAAGGATGCCGTTGATTCAAGTAATCGATTTTCTATAAAAGAAAACCCAATTATTGGAACTTCTTCTGCTAGAAGAAAATCGCAATTACTAGCTTTCAGATCTGATGTGAAAATTAAAGATCTGCGGGGCAACGTTCCAACCCGAATAAATAAATTGCGAGAAGGACATTACGATGCTATCATGCTAGCAAAAGCAGGAGTCACAAGACTTGAAATAGATCTTTCGGAATTTCATGTTGTAACCTTAGATCCAAAAGAATTTATCCCGGCACCTGCACAAGGAGTCCTTGGATTACAAATAAGAGAAAATGATTTGGAACTTTTCAAGCTACTGCAACAAATGAACGACAGGGATGTTCAAAAGCGTATTTATATTGAACGAAAAGTATTAAACCTATTAGATGGAGGATGCCAGTTGCCCCTGGGAGTTTATTGTGAAGAAGAATATGGAATTATGAAGACCTGGGTTTCTCAAGCAGAAAATGCGGAAGGTATTCCTAAAAGACTATATACTGAAAACTCATCTGCCGAGGAAATAATAGAATTACTTAAGGCAAAAGAAAGTAAGCGTGTTTTTATTTCTAGAGAGCTTAAACCGGATAGTGATTTTAAACGATTCTTCCCTAAAGGATACAAACTTCATGACGAATCATTAATTGAAATCGTTTCTGTTCCCTTTGAAGAAACAGTTGAATCTGATTGGATCTTTTTTAGCTCTAGTAATGCAGTTTCTGCATTTTTTGAAAATAAACCATCTTATAAGGATGGTACTAAATTTGGTGTTATTGGAAAAGCTACGGGAAAAGCGCTAGCAAAATTTACTCAAGCAGATTACATAGGTAAAGGAAATACGCAAAAAGTTGCGAAACGATTTGCAAAAGCACTAGGTAAAGGTTCGGTACTTTTTCCTGTCTCTGATAAAAGCTTGCGAACAATTCAAAAAAAATTACCTAAAACACAAGTAACAGAATTAATCGTTTATAAAACAATTCAAAAACTAGACTTTAAATTGCCTAAATCAGATATTCTTGTTTTTACAAGTCCCTCTAATGTTGAAGCCTTTTTTAACACAGAAAATTCAATAAATGATCAACGGGTAATCTCCATTGGCGAAACAACTCGGAAAGAATTACTCAAACACAATGTAAATTCTGAAGTACCTTGGCAAAGTTATGAATTAGCAATGCTAGATTTGATTTTGGCTAATTAAACTCGTCCGCTATTTTTTTGACTAAATAATCAGCCATTTTAAACTTGGCTTCGTGGGTCCAACCTGCAATATGAGGTGTCAATAATACCTTATCTGAACCATATAAATAAGCTAAATCTTCTGGCAGATTTTCAGTTTCTAATTTTGTAAAGGTAGCGCTCTCGTATTCAGAAACATCCAAGCACGCACCTAAAATACTTTGTGACTTAATTCCATCAACAATTGCCTTTGTAACAACTGACTGACCGCGCGCTGTATTGATAAAATAAATGGGGTTTTTGAATTTTTTTAAAAACTGACTATTTACCAAACCTATTGTTTCCTTGGTTAGAGGCGTATGCAAACTTACCACCTCAGCTTCTTCAAAAATAGTTTGAAGACTCACCTCTTTGACGTTCTCTTCGCCAAAACCCTTAAGATATTTATCATAAGCAATAACTTGAACTCCAAACCCTTGAAGTCTTTTAGCAAATGCTTTCCCCATATATCCATATCCTATAATACCAATAGTTTTACCCATCAATTCTACACCTCTATTTCCCTCTCGCACCCAAATACTTTTTCTTACTTCAGTATCTGCTTTTTTTAGCTTATTAAACAAACCGAGTAACATTCCGATTGCATGTTCCGCTAAGGCATCTCTATTCCCTTCTGGAGACCGAAAAACTTTTATACCATTCGCTTCACAATAATCTAAATCAATATTTTCTAAACCCGCACCAGGCCGACCAATAAATAGCAATGATTTAGCTTTTTTCAAGAAGTCTTGATCCATTTTAATTCTACTTCTTAAAACAATACCATCGTAGGAATGAATTGTTTGTTTTAACTCCTCTCTAGACGCTTCAAACAAATTGTCACATTGCCAACCCTTCTCCAAGAGTTGCTCTTCAATTAAAGGGTGTACTTTATCCAGTATGGCAATTTTCATTAGGTAAAAATAACGTTTAAAACACTACATGTCAAAATCAAATATAGCTCGCGAGGATGAATCAAATTCTGTTTATTTTACAAGTGCTATTTAATAAAGTCAGGCTTAACGAGCTATGGCATTAATAGCATCGAACCAATTAAATTGAATTTAATAATCCCAATAGCGTTCTTTTAAAAATTTAAAGAATACTGAATAAGAAATGTTCTTGGGGGCAAAACATTTCCGGGTCGATTAGAATACTCGCGGTTAAGGGCATTATTCATTAAAAAAGAAACTTTAGCGTTTTTAGACGCGGTAAAAGCTACTCTCAAATCTAATATGTAATCTCCCATTCTTCGCGCATTTCTGTAATCTCCATAACCCGGTAAAATAAGGTTTCCTAAAAACGAAGATGTAAATGTTTCGTCTACCTGTTCCATAAAGCTGTTGTAGCGGTTGCTAATACCTATAGCGAATTTTCTATACGTAAATTCAATATCTAATTTAAAATTATGTCTATTTCTATATTTTAAGATGACATCAGGATCAGCTACTGTAGTTTCCAAACCATTAGCATCCGTTGTAGTGGTATAATAATCGCTAAAAGTTGCTAAATATGCTGAATCGGACCTAATACTTTTTGGAAGAATGTAAGTATAACCTGTAAGAACTCCAATATCAATTTTTCCAATTTTACCTTTTCCTACAACAGAAATTTCACCACCAATAATTCTGGCGTCTTCAACATTTTGCGATTGAAAACCATAATTACTAAATGAAGGGTACCCTAGAGAATCCACATTCCAAACTGCTCCTGTAGAATCGTATGTTCCGAAGGTAAATTCCATCATATCTTCGTATTCTGTAATAAATCCAGCTAAATCTAGATAGCCCATAAAGTTTCCTATTTTAAACCCTTGTTTGATTCCAAACTCAGCACTCCAACCTGTTTCAGCGCCCACATTTGCATTTGGAAAAAGGGTTAACCCCCCCACATTAGTAGCTATAAATTTTTCCCCAATAGACGGAAAACGATATCCTTCACCATAAGAAGCGCGCAAATAGGTTTCTTCCGCAAGTTGATAGGTCGTTCCTAATCTAAAAACAGGTTTAATAGGAATTGAGAATGTATCATTCTTTGTTGAGTATGTTGTTAGCGTACTCACAGTATCAATTCTATAATACTCACCCCTTAGACCTGCAGTAAAGTTAAATCGATTCCATTTTAAATCACCTTGCGCAAATAAGGCAAAATTATTAGAAGTATGATCACCGTATAATTCGGCAACAACATTGGTATATGTGTTTGTCAGACCTGTTGTAAATGTCACACCATTAACGTATTGCTGCTGAAATTGATATTCCGCATAATATGAAGTTGCAATGGATGCTTGATTTGTATTGTTTTGATTCGTCGTGTTGTAAAACCTTCCTTTCAATGAATGTTTTCGACCCGAGGAATCTATGTAAGTAATAAACGGATCAATATTCAATCGATAAGTGTGATACTCACTTAATGTGGTGGTGGCTGTATCTGTATCTCCCTGTGGGATTAATACACTGTCAGCATTATGCCATAAAAAAAACAGGTTTCCCGTTTCCTCATTATAGTTTGAATTCAATCCATAACTTAATCCAGCATATTTTTTTGAACGCCATCTTGTATTTGTGTTGATCCTAAATCTATTTTCATTCGCTCCCTTTTTTATTCCATCATTCGTATAAAAATTTCCTCCAACAACGAAATCAAAATTTTCCTTTATTCTTCTTGAATGTAAGAAATTCCCCATAACATAATAGGGTCCTCCACCATCCCACCATTTCTGACCAGATCGATCAAATAAGGTGTCGGTTCCATCTTGTTTTCGTCCTTTTTGATTGCCAAAACCAGCCATATAAAACCCATTCGAAAAATTTATTTTAGTCATTGGAACCGCTTTAGGATAAGCTGTACGAATATTAATAACCCCGTTCAACGCAGACGAACCGTATAAGACAGAGGACGCCCCTTTAATTACTTCAATCTGCTCCACATTCTCTATTGGAAGTGAAGACCATTTAATATCTCCTGCGTCACCTGCTAACATAGGAATATCATCTATCATCAATAATACACGACTGCCAGAACCATAACTAAAACCACTTCCTCCACGAATACTAATTTGATTCTCTATAATTTGAACACCAGGAACCTGGTCTAAAATAGCCTCGCAAGTAACAGTAGCTTTAGATTCCATTAAATCCGGTTTTATAATTGCAATAGATACAGGTACATCTCCTATTGATTGCTCAAACTTACCGGCAGATATTACTACATCATTTAATTGACTGGAATTAACTTGCAATTTGACATCTAGCACTTTTTCTTCACCAGCATCAAGTGTGATATTTATCTTTTGATTATCATATCCAACATATCTAAAGACAACCTCATAAGAACCTGGTGAAACTTTTAATGAATATACCCCATCAAGGTTTGTAACAACTCCAGGCCCATCTACCATGGCCACTGCAACACCTATTAAAGTTTCATTCGTGCTCGCATCAAAAACAACGCCTTTCAATGTTGCTGTTTGAGCAAAAAAAGAAATCGATATAAGAAGGGGGAAAAGTAAAAGTAACGCTCTAATCATAGACTTACATAAATAATTATCTATGTTAAATATAACAATTATTTTTGAAGTATAATCGGAACCTATCTTAATATGGACGATCCTTTGACTTTCTTTGATTTGTTTTTCTTAGGCTTGTCCCCGGATCCGTATTTATACATAATCTTTGCCTCTTGACCTTTCATTACAAGACTTTTTGTACGTACGCCATTTTTATATACAACATGCAGCATCAATTTCCCTTTTCGGTTATAAACCTTCATAGGACCATGCTTTTTATTGTTCTTATAACCTATTTCATTTTGAACGTCGCCTCTTCTTGAATATGTTTTGGAAACACCGTTTAGCAGACCGTCAACATAGGTATTTTCTGTTGCTACAATTACTCCCCCTGGATAATAGTATTCCCATTTTCCATCTTGTTTACCATAAGAGTAATCGCCCTCGCTGGTTAACTCGCCATCCAAATCGCTGTACGATTTCCAATGTCCATGCCTAAAGCTTTGCTCATACCCCTCATCCTCTGCAAAAGTAATATCCCCTTTTCTTTTTAAGATTTTAAAACTCCCCACGTCCTTTAAAACTTCTTTATCTGTCCAAAAAGACCATTTACCATCTCGCATATCATTTGTGTAAGTACCTTCATATCTTTTCTTCCCATTTGGATACCATCCTATCCAATTCCCATTCATTTTGGCCATATCGTAAGCCCCTTGATCTTTTAACTGACCATTTTCAAACCATGCAGACCAATCGCCATTTTCTTTATCATGCAAATAATTTCCCTTCATGGCTTCTTGTCCATTTTCAAACCAGGTAGTCCACTCCCCTTCCCTTAAATTTGTTTTATAATTTCCTTCTTTCCATGTTTCTCCGGTTTTGTAAAAGAACTGCCAGAACCCATCTTTACCTCCTTTGATAAAATTACCTTCATAATACAACTGTCCATTTGGGTACCAAAAGCTCCATTTCCCATCTTGCAAATCGTCTACAAAATTTCCTGTCATATCTTTTGCGCCTGTTTCAAAGAAATATTCCCATTTACCATTTTTCAAATCATTGTCGTACATCCCACTTAAAACCAATGTGCTATCCGGTAAATATTCTTTAAAAACACCTTTCTTCAATCCATTGTCATAATTTATTTCTTGGTATACAAGATCGGTAACAAAATAACGAAACTCCCAAGGACCTGTTCTTTTTCCTTCTTTGTATTCGCCCGTTGTTTTAAGGGTCCCGTTTGCATTCCATTCTTTAAAAATTCCATCTCGTAATCCCTTATTATAATGCGCTTCTTCTTTTGGCTTTCCGGTAGAGTATTTATTTATAATAGATCCAATCCCTCCCGTAATAGTTGCAGTTCCAGAAGTGTCATAATATTCCATCATGTATTCGGTTGAATCATTTTCTATATGTTTGGTCACCATCATAGGCTTTCCATTTTCAAAAAAATACTCCCATTTACCAATTTTAACTGCTTCAAATTGATCTAATTTCATTGCCCAATCCGCATTGGCTGTATCTTCTAAAAAGACATCCGGAATACCAGCATAATTACCTTTTTCTGCGAGATTTCCATTGTTATAATAGGCCTTAAATAAGGAATCTTCGACTCCTAAGTAATAATATCCTTCAACCAACAATTTTCCATTTTGGTAAAATTGCTGTGTTTTTCCATGCCTAAAACCCATCCAGTAATATACTGTTTCTTCAATTACTCCATTTTTAGTCCAAAACCGCCAAAGACCCGTTCTCTCACCTACCGAACCATAACCACTTTTATTGTAAAATCCTATACTTCGGACAATTGTACTATCCTTATCCCAATAGGTTTTTACTTTTTCAATTTTCAGTAAACCTTCGGGATGATTGCCTTGACCAAAGACCATTGAGAGTGCAAATAGTAAAATTATACTAGAAATTATTTTCATGAGATTAAAGCTATTTTTATTCTACTCAAAAGTAGAGATTATTACCAATCCAGATTTGGACTGTTCCATTTAAAATTCACAGTGAATTGTTTTAAAACAGTATAACGCCTATTAAAAACTTGGTTACACGCTATAAAACAGATTCTTTCACATAGCCCTTGGGGTGTTTTTTATTTTTGTACAATCCATTATACTTTAGTTGGTCATAGAAAACTTGATGTAATCTTTTACGAATTTGGTAGGTTCCAATTTTTTTGTTCGATGGATCTGGGTGAACCCTGTTGCTTACAAATACAAATAGCAAGTCGTTTTCGGGATCTGCCCAAACACAAATACCTGTAAAACCTGTATGACCAAATGCTGTAGTTGGGCAATCTGGAGCAACTGTACTAACACTTTCATAAGTTGGTTTATTAAAGCCAAGCCCCCTATGACTTTCAACTTGATGGCTTGTGAATTTATGTATTGTTTGCGGAGTTAAATATTGTTTCCCTCCATAAGTCCCTTTGTTCATTACCATTTGAAACAAAACGCCCAAATCATTGGCATTTGAAAATATCCCTGCATTACCTGCAACCCCTCCATAAAGAGCCGCATTTGGATCATGAACATGTCCTTTTAGCAATTGATAACGCCAAAACGTATCAAACTCAGTTGGCGTTATTGGATGAATTAACGTATCTAAATATTGTAAGGGCAAATAACCCGTTGTTCTTAGTTTTAATGGATAATAAAATTGATTTGCCATGTATCTATCGAATGAAACCTCTTTTAATTTTGATCGAAATAATTGATACAACATATTCATATTAGCATCACTGTATTTATATATTTTTTCACCAGGCAAGATTCTATTCATGGAAATCCACATACTATCTAAATAGGTAGAATCTAAATAAAAATCTCTAGCAACCTCAACGCAATAATAACCGTCTGATTCATCGCAATAATACCTATCAAATTTTCCGATAACACTATCTACATATGCTATGAATTTATAAATTGGCAAACCAGAAGGCAAGCCGCTTGTGTGTGTGAACAGCTCTTTAAAAGTTGTATTCCACATTCGACTTTTGTATCCTAATGTTTCGGTAAGACTATCAGGTAAATGGTCTTTTAACGAATCAGAAATTTTATATAGTCCTTCATCATACATCTTCATTCCACAAATCGTAGTTGCAGCAATTTTAGTAACAGATGCAACATCATATACATCTTGTTTACTGACTAATTTATCTCTCTCGTATGTATGATAGCCAAATGTTTGATGATAGATTACTTTTCCATTGCGCGCGGCAAAAACTTGACAACCCGGGGTAACTTGATTGTAAATAGCCTCCCTAGCGATTCGATCTACCTTAATGAGCGAGTCTCGATTGAACCCCGCAGCTTCCGGTATAGCATAAGCCAACCTTGTTTTAGGACTTGTTAATCCATATTTAGCCTTAAAATCACCAACATCAAATGCCAATTTTCCATTTATTGGGTTTCCTCCAAAAATAGCCTGTGCCGCTAACTCTTGACTTTGTTGATCCATATTCCAAACATGAAGAAGACAAGGGATTGTGTTAAAATATTTTAGGTTCTCTATGTACTGAAAGTTGACAACTACAAGTTGTTGCTTTCCAGCATATAAGTTTACTTTATCCGCGAACAATTTTCCCGAAACAGAATCAAGCTGCTCATTTAAAACAATTATTTGTGGAGTGCTGCTGCTATCTATCGTAAAACCTTTAACAGTTGTTATGTTTTCAGTAATATCAGCATAGTTTCTGATGGTATTTGTAAAATGATTTAAATTCTTCTTGCCAATATTCAACCATGTAAAACCTGTATTACTCCAATCCTTTAGTGGAATTAGTTTCTTTTCATTCTTCAATAAAATTTGACTACTATGCTTTAATTGGTATTGCTGTGAGCGTAAAGAGATAATATGCTTTTTATCAAAGTGATCTTCATTCATCTTGAACACTTCCGTTAAGCCCAGCCATTCTTTAAGTGCTAGTGCTTTTCGAACATTTACTTCTATAACTTCTGAATGAAAAATATTATTCGACATGGCATGTTTAATTGTTTCTTGCAGTTGTTTGAAATTTGCGCCATTAATGTTTTTTAGTAAAACAAATTCCTCTCCTGCTTTTAACACATTAATAATAGAATCGTATTTATTTTCTGATTGATTAAATTTTTGACCGCGAATTATAAGTTGCCCTGAACTAGAATCAGCCTTCTGAATTTGGTTGTTAAAAGCAACAATAATTTTAGATGTATAAATCAATTCACTTACTTCACTATTGGTATCTGTACAATTATCCGCATTATACAGCACTGATAATATATTACTGTCGGACATATGCTGAATTATACTATCCATTCTGCTTTGAAAACCATCTAGCAATTTCAGGTTAGAATAAAAAACACTATCTCCAGTATTCATGACTAAACGCATATTTAAGTCATGCATATAGTGAACTGTAGAATCGTAAATGGAAGAGAGAAGGGCGGCATTCTGTGTAGACAGAAACTCATTTTGACTCCATACATTGTTTTCAAACGTATAAGGCAACTGCCATTGATTTGTACCTAACAAAACCGGAGTTCTGATGGAATCTAACTGATTAAAGAACTCAAAGTAATTATGCTTTTTAGAATTGGAGATAATAGCCCCTACAGGGAATTCTTTTTGAACCTCTGTGATTGAATCATTCAAGTCAGCCACCTCAATCCAGATTAATTGACCTAATTGTTCTTCAAGTGTAAGGGTGTTATAAACCGAATCAACCCACGAAGAATGCAAATCTATTTTAGTAACAGGTTCTGTAGGAATTTCTGCAACAACTTCCTTCTTCTCCTCATCAGAACAGGAAGTAAGCATAAAAATTAATAGCGGAAGCAGTAAGAAAAGCCATTTTTTCATATCAACCACCAAATTAAGAAAGTACTATGTAATTAACGCTTGATAATCAAGGAGTTTTAAACGGGTATTTGTGTATCACATTGTCCCCATATTTGTTTTAATACCCTTACTACCATCGCACTTTTTTGTGGTAGAACAAGAACTTAAAAACAGTAAGGAACAAAACACTAATACTAATATTATTTTTATTTTCATTCTTTCTAGTTTTTAAACACAACGCAAAATAAGAAGCTTTGGTATAATCAATTGCAATTATCTGCGAGATTACTGTAGTAGTTTAAATTAACAGTTGTGCCTCATTTATAAAACATATCACAATTAAAAGTTAAATAAAAATGGGATGATAATTTATTGTGCAACATATGTAAATTTAATCCAGCCATTTTTACGCATAGAATCATCAAAATCTTGCGTGAAACGCCACTTTTTGGAATAATTTAAAGCTTCTGTACGAAGACAATCATTTTGGGTATTGGTTTTTCCTTCATTAATGCTTCGCGCAATCACATCTCCCTTTTGATTGACCTTAATATCAATTACAACGACTCCTTCTACCCGACATTTATAGGAAGGAACACTTTCACTCCTGGTAGATCTTCCTTCTAAAAAATAAGAAGCGATAGCTTTCACATCTGCACCATATGAAGCATCATCATTGGTCTCTGCGTCAGTTTTCACTAAATTCTCATCAATCGTTTTATCCTTATTGTCTTCGAGATTGTCTATTGGCGTATCTTTATTTTCATTAATACGATTATATTCCTCCGCTTCCATTCGCTTTAACTCCTCCCAAACGTCTTTATCTGCTTGATTTTTGCTAAAAGCCTCATCTGTGTAGGTAGTCTTTTCTTGATTCGCATTAGCAGCAACATTTAGTAGGTTACTCTCAATTGGGTTGCCATTTTCATCTAAAACTTCCGCTGGTTCATCTTCAGGCTGTTCATCTTGATTGGCGTAATCTAACACAGCTACAATTTTATTTTTTGGCTCATAAACGCCATACTCTACAATCTGAATATTAAGCCAAACAAATACAACGATATGCAAAGCAATTGTTCCCAGAATTCCAAATTTATGTCTCTCTATGAAGTCTATTACATTCAAGCCTAACTAAATTTTAGTATTATTTCCGCTAAATAAGGCAATGCATATAAAACTGGCAAAATAAGACTGGCTGCCCATAGCAGTAATAGAAATAATATACCTGTGGCAGAAATATCTTTTTCAATAGGTGTAATCAAGACATTTCTCACTGAAATAGCAATTCTATCCTCAAATTGAGCTTCCACATATTCATTTGGATCTATCATTTTGTTTAGCTTAGAACTCAGTATATATTCTTTTCGAATTGTCCAATATTCCTTATCTGTCAATTCATCATATGTTCTAATCAACGGAATTCTATGTACACTTATTTTCTTTCTTAGTTCAGATAAGGTTTTAAGCATTTTAATTCTTAACGACATATACAAACCAAAAAACGCCAAAAGGTACATTTGAAAAAATACTCCAGCTACAACCATAATTACCACTGAAGTAATTAAAAATACCTGCTTAATTTTTGCATTTGAAGCAAAGAAAAGCGTTTCAATTAGTTTCCCTCCATCTAGAGGATCCAGTGGAAGTAAGTTAAGAATATTAATTAACAAAAACATAAAACCTGCAATAGCTGCTCCAGTATGACCAATGGTTTGAGCGTATGCAATTATTCCACAACCAATCAACACCCCCGGTATAGGCCCAGCAAGCACAATTATAGCTCTTTGCGATTGAGATACCCTCTCTTTTTCTCCAGTTACCATTGCTCCAATTAAGGGTATAAAAAACATGTTTACACCATTGTAACCAAAAACTTTCATAGCAATAAAGTGGCCCATCTCATGAATGAACAAAATAAGTACAACGAGAAACAAAACCTGAACATCATCTATCAGAAAATAAAAAAGCAAAATAAACAACCCTAAACTCATTAAGGACTTATTTACATTCGTTTTGGATTGTTGTTCTATTTCAGGTTTCGGGGGATAATATGTCTCTTCGGCTTCTTGCATCTAACACAAAGATACTAGAGAAAACATAAAGAATACAAAATGAAATATTAAAAAGGGAGAGTATTAAACTAATTTCCCTTCTTTCATTAACTTATATTTTACGGAGAGATAACCCAAAACCTGAGCAAATGCGTTGAAAGCTTCTTCCGTTTCAGGTGTTATTGGTTTATTTTGTAAGCGCAACATTAGCTTAGCATAGAGCCCATTAAAACAAACCTCTATCTCTGTAATATTATCGGTATTTGCTCTTTTTTTAAAATCCTCTATCAAAGGCATCGCCGCTTGATAAATACCTTTATATTTTTCATCACCCAAAAGGCCAATCAACGTTCCGTGTAAATAGTTTATCTCAATAAAAAGGTCATCTAAATCCCTTAAATGGCCATTTTTTTCCTTGCCTTCCAATTTCATTTTAGAAATTAAGTCTGCATACCAAACTCTAATTTCTTTTCGAATAGCTTCGTCATCCACCATTGAGTTGACAATTCTTTCTTGAATTACATCTATATCCAGGTTACAAGCACGAATCATATCTTCGACTTGCCACATATACAGAATATACTCTGCTATGTTTTCTTTTAGTTTTTGTTGAGCTATTAACATCTAATCAGCCATTTTATCGGCACTGTATTCATTATTTAATAATTCAATAACTTGCTTTGTAATATCAAAATCCGGATTTGCATACATTACTAAATCACCTGTTCTATATCCAAATATATAATCATACCCCAAATCTTTTCCTATTTTCTGAAGGTACTTATCGGTAGCCATTATGTAATCGTAATTGGCTTTATAACCTTTGTCTTGTAATTTTTGACTTAATTCATACTCCATCATCTGCAATTCTTCCTGTCTTTTCATCAGCTCTGCCTGGGTCCTCTCTAGCTCTTCTCTACCCATAATAGGCGCACCTTGCTGAAACTTCTCAGCATCCGCCTGAAGTTTCTCAGCTTCCTTTCTCAGCTTATTTTCAGCTGAAGATTGCTTTGCCATCAAATCGGCATTTAATTGCTTACTAAATAAATAATTTGCAGTAACAGTATCGCTATTCACATAACCGATTGTTAATCCAACCCTATTTGTATCTATGAGATGTTTCTTAACAACAGGTGCAGGCTCATCTGTTTCTTCTAAAACGGGAATATCCGTAACATTAGACTTACTATCACCAGAAAAGTGCAAAACAAATAAAACAATTATTGCTACACCTAATACTCCATTCATTATTAATGCCCCTTTATTATTCATGATACTTTATTAATGTTTAAAAATGCACTTTTTAAGTCCTTACTCATTTCTACAAAACGCATATAGACAGTAGATAAAAAATCTCCACTTACCATAGCTTTCATATCATCCATTCCAGTTACATCAGTTGCATTAATTCTATAAACTTGTTCATACTGATCCATAACGATTTTAACAATATATTTATTTTCGCGTAAATAAATACTTATATCCATTTTAGGATGATCAATTTTTGCTACTGTTCGCATTCAATCCAAATTTCTGCAAATGTAACATACCCAAGCCAAATAGCTTCCCGAATTTTTGACTTTTTACTTGTAAACCTCTTTTCTTTAAAATTTCTCAGCATATTCCAACGCTTTAAAATTCGGTTAATGCTAATTTTTAAGGCGTTCATATGAATGCTAAACTTAATTGCTTCAATATGAATAAACAAATATGTCTAACCCTTCGAAAAGCGATTTAAATTGAATAAAAAAAGAGGAAGAAATAACCTTAAATTAACCCGCCAAAGATTCATAGTGAGAATATTCAATAAATTCAAACGGGATGTTCACCATAAATGCAAAATCTTGACCCACCTCATGCATATCATCCTCGCCTTCGTGGAAATACCACTTAACATTAACCTGATGACCAGCATCTATTAGTTCATTTAACTTATAGAAAATAAAAAGTATTCTTTTTGAAGAAGAAATATTAAAGTAGTCCAATTTCAAAACGAGTGTCGTTTGTTGATTTGGTATATTGACATACTCACTTAGCCAATGCAAAATAGGGCCATAAAAACCTTCTGCATCACTGGGAATAGACTTCCCTTCAATAACAAACTCACCTAAACCTGCATCAAGGTTCAATAATGGGGTTGTTTCTGTTGCAGATATGAGTAAATTTTCCATTAATGGGGCTAAGTTTGATTAGAATGCTAATATCGCTATTAATATCAAGCCTTTCCCGCAATTTTCTACAAAAACTAAATACATTGCGACCAAATAGCCAATGGTTTCGACTAATACACTAAAGACTCATTAAAGCTTTAAATTTCACCGCTTGTCTTCTGGAAATTTCGACTTTTTCTCCATCTTTTAAAACTACCTGAAGACCACCATTAAACCAATTTTCAATATGAGAAACCCATTTTAAATTAATAATATATTTTCTATTCGCCCTGAAAAATAATTTCTGATCCAATCTTTCTTCAAGACCATTTAGCGATTTTAAAACCAGAGGCTTAAATGTTTCAAAATAGATTCGAACATAATTACCTTCGGATTCAAACATTCTTACATCTTTTAAATGTATGAACCAACATTTCTCTCCATCTTTAATGAAAATTTGGTCGTTTGAAGACAAAATCCCCCTATCGGGCAAATCATATAATTCTTCATCTTCAATATCTTCAGACAACACCTTAACCATGGTTTCTTTTAACCTTTCGGGATCAACTGGTTTCATCAGATAATCCAAGGCATTCACTTCAAATGCTTTTACAGCATACTCATCAAAGGCTGTTACAAAAACTACTTTAGGTGATTTATCTAGCTCTTGCAAAAGATCAAACCCTGTTTTTTCAGGCATTTGAATATCTAAAAACAATAGATCTGGATTATGCTTTTCAATACTTTTTAAAGCTTCTTCTGGGCTAGCACATTCATCAACAATTTCAATCTCATGATAATCCTTTAATAAAGATTTTAATTCCTTTCTTGCTAATCTTTCGTCATCTATAATAATTGCTCTCATAGCCTGTATTATTTAAAGTCTATTAATTTTTTCCTTGGGAATAATTACCCTTGTCTCCACCTGATCACCTACATTACTAATCTGAATGCTAGCTCGATCACCATATAAAATCTCTAACCGTTTTGTCGAATTCTTAAGTCCAATACCTTCTATTTCCGATGGTTTAGGACTGTATTTGCCATCATTTAAAATTGTAATGTGTAATTCATCTCCTTTCAACACTCCAATAATTCTCAAGCCCCCCCCTTTTCTTATCCTACTAACACCATGCTTAATCGCGTTCTCAACTAATGTTTGCAACAATAAAGGAGGAACAAGGCACTTTTCAATTCCATCTTCTAATTCGATTTCAATATTCAATCGCTCTTCATACCTGATTTTTTCCAGCGCTAAGTAATCTTGAACAATCTTCATTTCTTCTTCAATCAAAACTACTTTCCTTTTTCCTGTCTGCAAAGTATTTCTCAGTAGATTCGATAATTGCGTAATTGCCTTTTTACATAATACTGGATCCTCTTCAACTAAAGCTCGGATACTGTTCATTGCGTTGAACATAAAATGCGGATTTAACTGAGCTTTTAAGTTATTCAATTCTGTTTCGTTAATAGAAGCTGCCCATTGAAGGCGCTCAATTTCTTGTTGCCTTGACCTTTCAAAAAAGTGGTAGCCAAAGTAAATTACAGACCAAATAAAGAACAACAAAGCATTATTAATAATCGCTAAAGTGAGTCGCAAAGCAATAAAGCTTGCAGACATATTCTCATCTCTTCCACCGAAAAACCTTGACAAAGTGTCTTTTTCTCCTCCTATGCCTGCCGTTTCTTTAAAATATACCATTATTATCTCTATGCCATAAAATATTGTTCCTACGGCGATAGAAGCAAAAATAATCCGAGGTATCGCTTTTACAACATTACTACTCAACCAATCTCTCTGAATAATAAAGTATCGATATAGATGACTAATACCTATTCCCAAACAAAAAACAATTAAAGATTGTACCAATTTACGGAGCGCTATTGAATTCTCGGCTTGAAATTCTTGAAGCAGTCCCAAAAAAATTAAGAAACCCCAACCTGATATTTGAAACAACCAATAAAACCCTTTTTTTGTCATATCTCAAAGATAACATATAACAGGAAACGAATAATTATAGTTACATGAATGGAAACAAAAGGAAATAATAATACCTTATTTTGAGGATAAGTGATTCCTAAAAATAAATCATCCAGCCAATAGTAAAATAGAGAAGCAGTCCAACAACATCATTAATAGTAGTAATAAATGGCCCTGTTGCTAATGCTGGATCAATATTATACTGATCCAAAACCAATGGAATTAAAGTTCCGAAAATTCCGGCAAAAATAATAACAACAAACAAGGATAAACTTACCGTGAAACACAATTCCCAAGCCTCTCCAAAAGCTATATTGTAAATAAAAATTAAGCTCGAAAGTACCGCGCCATTTATTAAGGCAACTCCAACTTCTTTCACAACTTTAGAAAATGTAGAACCATAAGAAAGCGAATTATTCGCTAATCCTTGAACTATAATTGCAGAAGATTGAACTCCTACATTACCTGCCATTGCCGCGATTAGCGGGATAAAAAAAGCTAAAACAGGAAATTCTACTAATTCATATTCAAATGATTTTATCACAACCGCACCAAATATCCCTCCAACTAAACCGATTAACAACCATGGTAATCTTGCTCTGGTCAAAAGCCAAACAGAATCTTTCGACTCAACATTTTCAGAAATACCACTTGCCAATTGAAAATCTTTTTCTGCTTCTTCTTTTATTACATCAACAATATCATCAATTGTTATACGCCCAACCAAAATATTGGCTTGATTTAGAACTGGAAGGGCAACCAAATCATATTTTTCCATTATGTTAGCCACATCCTCATCTGGTGTGTCCGTTTTTACATAGATAGGTTCTTCTTTATACAAGTCAGAAATTTTAGTCTTATTCCCGGCGAACAAAAACGTTTTTAACGACAATGTTCCTTGCAGTTTATTTTGATTATCCACAACATAGATAGTGTGGACATAATCGACATCTTCAGCTTGCAAACGCAATTCTTCCAGACATTCTTCAACCGTCCAGTTGATATTTGCCTTAATATATTCTTTCGCCATCAAGCCACCTGCAGTGTCTTCTGGATAGCTTAAAAGTGATACAATATCGCTTGCTTGTTCGGCATCTTCGAGTTTAGAGAGTACTTTCTCCTTCCGTTCCTCAGATAAATCTTGGATTAAATCCGTCGCGTCATCTGAGTCCATATTGTCGACCTGACTCGCAATCTCCTGAGCAGTAAATGATTTTAGAAACTTATCTCGGACATCCTCTTCTAATTCAACAAGAACATCAGACGCTACTTCTTCATCTAAAAGATCGTAAATAAATTGTGCTTCAAACAAATCTATTCTATCAAATATTTCAGCAATATCAGCAGGATGGAGATCTTGAATTTTTTCGGAAACATAATTCCCATTTCGTTTAGCAACAGCTAACGAAAGTTCTTGTAAAAACTCTTTTGTTAGTTCGAAGTTCATGCCTTTCAGAGTCCATTAGGTGGTTATCAATTTATAATTGACTTGGTTGCGAAAATACAGTTTTTCACCAATATAATCCTTCAAAACCCCATGTAATCTTAAACGCGTCAAAAAACAAACAATACAACTTCGACTATGTTGAGCAAAACAAACTATTAACCAAAAATTCGCTGTGTTAACTCAATAAATTCCTCAACCCCCAATTGTTCTGGACGCTCTTTAAAAATTGGAGCAGATGTGTCCACCTCACCTAAAAGTTGTTTTAAGGAGTTTCTTAACGTTTTGCGACGCTGGTTAAAAGCCATTTTGACTACTCTTTTAAAGTCCTTCTCATCACACGACAATTTTTTGACATCATTTCGAATTAAACGAATAACACCCGATTTAACTTTTGGTGGTGGATCAAAAACATCTTCATTTACTGTAAATAGGTATTCGATATCGTAAAACGCTTGGAGAAGCACACTTAAAATACCATAACGTTTAGTTCCTGGCGGTTCGGCAATTCTTTCAGCTACTTCTTTTTGCAACATTCCTACAACTTCTGTTACTCGGTCTTTTTCTTCCAATACTTTAAACAATATTTGTGAGGAAATATTGTAAGGAAAATTACCTATCACAGCTAGTTTTTCTGACTTAAATCTAGAAAAATCCATATGTAAAAAATCTTCCTCTAGCACCTCTAATCCCTGAAAATTTGTATTTAGATAGATAACAGACTCTCTATCAACTTCAACAACCGTAGTTTTAAAACTTTTGTTCTCCACTATAAACTTCGTTAAAGCTCCGGTACCTGGGCCAACCTCTATAACCTCTTTATAACCTCCATGATTAGTTAATGCACTAGCAATATCCAAACAAATACTCTCGTCCTTTAAAAAATGTTGCCCTAAATGTTTCTTGGGTTTTACTGTCATTAAGCCATCGATATAAGTTTTTCAAATGTAACATTTGTTATATTGGGAAACAAAATTGTTACCTATATTTGATTAATATATTAACTCAATGCTAAAAAAAACAAGACTCTACAGTATTTTGAATTTCAAATGTCCAAGATGCCACAAAGGGGAGTTTTTAGAAACTAAAAATGTTTATAATTTAAAAAAAGCGGGGAACATTAGAGAAAAATGTCAAAGTTGCGACTTAAAATACTCTCGTGAACCTGGATTTTATTTCGGGGCGATGTTTGTCTCTTATGCTCTAGGCGCGGCATTATTTGTTACAATCTGGGTAGCAACAGCAGTTTTATACCCAGAATATTCTGCAGAATTATTATTGGGCATTATCACAGTAGCAATTATTACTCTAGGCCCCTATTTATATGCTCTTTCAAAAATAATTTGGGCTAATTTATTCTTCCACTATGAAGACATTAAATTAAATAAAAATAGATAATACAACAATTAAAAGACATTTTGCTTTTAATTTTAATTTGCCAATATTACCATTAACTTCGTTCTTTATAAAAGTGAACTTTTTTAAAAAATACATACCCATCCTATCGTGGCTTCCAAACTACAACAAAGAAGCTTTTCCTGGCGATTTATCAGCTGGACTTACAGTTGGTGTTATGCTTATTCCGCAAGGCATTGCCTATGCTATGATTGCCGGACTTCCACCGATTTATGGTTTATATACCGCCATGACTCCCCAAGTTATTTATGCTGTTTTTGGAACTTCACGTCAATTATCGGTGGGACCTACCGCAATGGATTCATTAATTGTTGCTGCTGGAATAACATCGATAGCAACGGTTAACCCTGACAACTATATAGCTGCTGCAATATTATTAGCTTTTCTTATGGGACTAATGCAACTAGCTTTTGGGGTTTTTAAACTTGGTTTTCTGGTCAACTTTTTATCGAAGCCCGTAATAAGCGGCTTCACTTCTGCTGCTGCAATAATTATTGGCTTAAATCAATTGAAACATGTTTTCGGAATAGAAATTCCCAGAAGCAATCAAGCACATTCTTTGTTGTATGACGCAGGAATAGCTATTAACTCAACCAACCTAGTTACTCTTTGCCTTGGATCAGGAACTATTCTTGCAATTATTTTTTTTAAAAAATATTTAAAGAATATCCCTGCAGCCCTAACTGTAGTTGTAATCAGCATCTTAATTGTTCAATTTTTTCATTTGGATTTCTACGGAGTGAAAATTATCCAAGATATTCCTACTGGACTTCCCAGTCCTTCAATCCCTGATTTTTCCCAAAATTATTTTAAGGACTTGTTACCCCTAGCACTCACCTTATCTTTAATTGCTTTTATGGAGGCTATTTCTCAGGCCAAAGCCATTGAAGATAAGCACAATGAATATAAAGTAGACGCTAATCAAGAACTAATAGCACTGGGGTTAAGTAATATTGTAGGCTCTATTTTTAAGAGTTACCCATCCACAGGGGGCTTTTCTCGAACTGCCGTAAACAATCAATCCGGAGCAAAAACGGGAATGTCTTTTATTATTGCAGCTAGTTTAGTAGCAATAACATTGCTGTTTCTTACTCCACTATTTTATTATTTACCAAAAGCCGTTTTAGGAGGGATTATCATCGTTGCGGTGCTAGGACTCATCAATATTAAGTACCCCATCAAACTTTGGAAATACAAAAAGGATGATTTAATTATGCTCTTGGTAACATTTGCTGTAACGTTAAGTATTGGAATCAAAGAGGGGATTATTGTTGGAGTAATTCTGTCTTTAGGCTTTTTAATTTTCAGAAGTACCCGCCCTCACATTGCTGAATGTGCAAGAATTGAAGGAACAAATTATTTTAAAAATATAGAAAGATTCGATAATACAACAGGTCGAAAAGACGTTCTTATTTTACGTTTTGACGGACAGCTTTATTTTGCAAACACTAATTATTTTAAGGACCAATTAAATGATATGATTGCAAAAAAAGGTTCAGACCTAAATTTGGTAATACTAAACGCAGAAGCAATTAACCACATGGATTCAAGTGCAGTTCAAATGTTGGATCAGACCATCCAAGAACTTTGCAAAAAAAAGATATACTTTGCAGTTACAGGAGCTATAGGGCCTGTCCGAGATATTATTTTTAACAGTGGACTATCTGAAACAATTGGAAAGGAAATGATGTTTGCTGATGTCAACAAAGCTTTAGAATGTTTAGATGAAGATAAAGCTATGAACTTTGAAAGAATTAGCAAACGGATTGCATTACAAAATAACAGTAATTTGTAACTATAGTTGCTATATATTTTGTCGCAATGGTTTATTTTTGCCTTAGATATAATAGAATATGAAAATAGAACAAATATATACTGGATGTTTGGCGGAAGCTGCTTACTACATCCAATCGCAAGGAGAGGCCATAATCATTGATCCATTGCGTGAAACTGCACCATATATCGAAAGAGCGGAAAAAGATGATGCCACAATTAAGTACGTTTTTTTAACCCATTTCCATGCTGACTTTGTTTCCGGACATGTTGATTTAGCCAGCAAAACAGGGGCTATAATTGTTTTTGGACCCAACGCAAAAGCTGATTTTGATTTTCACAATGCTCAGGATGGAGAAGAATTCAAAATTGGTGAATTAACCTTAAAACTATTACATACTCCTGGTCACACAATGGAATCTTCGAGTTACTTATTATTAGATAAAGAAGGTAAAGAAAACTGCATATTTACAGGAGATACTCTTTTCATTGGAGATGTGGGAAGACCTGATTTAGCCGTTAAATCCGACTTTACGCAAGAAGATTTAGCAGAACATTTATTCGATTCATTGCGTAGTAAGTTAATGACATTGCCAGATAGCGTTATTGTTTATCCTAGTCATGGTGCAGGATCTGCTTGTGGGAAAAACATGAGCAAAGAAACTTTCGACACCCTAGGGCATCAAAAAGAAGTAAATTATGCCTTAAGGGCTGATATGACTAAAGCTGAATTTGTAACAGAAGTTCTTACTGGGCTAGCTGCTCCACCGGCCTACTTCCCTAAAAATGTTGCTATGAATAAATCCGTAAATACGGCAATAGATGACATTTTAAAAACGGGAACAATTGCGCTTGATGTTGATACGTTTAGAGCTATGGCTTCCAATGAGGGAGCAATGATAATTGATACGAGACATCAAACTTCTTTTACCAAAGAGCACATCCCTGGATCAATATTTTTTGGAATTGATGGTGGTTTTGCCCCATGGGTTGGAACTCTTGTATCAGATATAAACCAGCCTATTATTATAGTTGCTGATGAAGGCCGGGAAGAAGAAGTTGTAACTAGGCTATCCAGAATTGGATATGACAACTCTCTTGGGTTTTTAAGAGGAGGAATGAAGGCATGGAAAGAAGCTGGGCTAGAAACATCTTCTATTATTTCATTACAACCGTCAGAAATAGTTGAATTAGTAAATGCCGAGAAAAGCAATTTAGTTGACATAAGAAAACCTTCTGAGTTCCTATCAGAACATGTGTTAGAAGCTGTAAATGCACCATTAGATGTGATTAATGATCAAATGGATGATCTATCTAAAGACATCACTTACCACGTTCACTGCGCAGGTGGTTATCGTTCGGTAATTTATATATCAATCATGAAATCAAGAGGGTATCATAACCTAATTGATGTTGCTGGAGGATATGGTTTAATCAAGAAAACGAAAGGGTTTCATCTCTCTGATTATGTTTGTCCCACAACACTGTAAACAATATGAAAACTACGTTTGAAATAGAAAACTTAAAATGCAGTGGCTGTGTTAAAACAGCAACTGAAGGAGCGATCGCTTTAGATGGAATCTCTAATGTTATTGTTTCTCTTGAAAACAATTCTATCACATTTGAATCTTCTAATGAAAGTTCAATTAATAAAGTAGAGGGGAAACTAAAAGAAATTGGTTATCCAAGAAAAGAAGAAGTCTCTTTATTGCACAAGGCAAAAGCATATTTAAATAAATAAAGTAGATCCCAAACAGCATATTATGAATACCGAAAATATAGACATTAAAGAAGCAACAATTATCGATGTGAGAACCCCTGGAGAGTTTATGATGGGAAATGTAAAGGGGTCTATAAACATTCCTCTAGATGAAGTTTCTTCAAGAGTTGAAGAATTTAAAAATATCCAAGGCAACGTCGTTTTGTGCTGTGCTAGTGGAGGTAGAAGTGGTCAAGCCACAATGTTCCTCCAACAAAATGGACTTTCAAATGTTTACAACGGAGGAGGTTGGCAAACAATAGATGCACTAAGATGATAGTCATTTCCAAGAAAATGAAGAAACGTAGCTTGCCAAAGCTCACTAGCTAAATTAGATTTTATGTCAAAATTCAGTGATTTAATAAATGGAGATACCCCTGTCCTAGTCGACATGTTTGCGGAATGGTGTGGGCCTTGCAATACGATGGTTCCTATTTTAAAAGATCTCAAAAGCAAAGTGGGTGATAATGTGAAAATTATAAAAATTGACATTGATAAAAACCCACAGGCTGCAAAAAAATTTCAAGTTCGAGGAGTTCCTACTTTTATTCTTTTTAAAAAAGGTAAACTACTTTGGAGGGAATCAGGAATAATCCCAACAGATCAATTAGTTGAATTAATCAATTTACATCAAGAGTGAAAGGCTTTGACCAACCTTTTCATAAAAACACAACCCTGTGGCTGATAGCTTCATTAACACTTGGTCTAGCTCCTTTTACTCCTCCACACATTTGGGGTAAATTAAAGTGGATTTATGGCGGCGGTGCTTTTACTGGAGAAAATCCGATGCAAGCCATGGATTGGTTGGACTTGGCATTGCACGGAACACCATGGCTAATGCTCCTTATTTCATTCGGAATAGCAATAAAAACTAAATTGAAAACTAAAAATTGAGCGAAAGAGTCTATTTATTTAATAGGTGGCCTAAATAGAATTTATCTTTTGCCTTATTTTCCGCTAGGATAATTAATTCCTCTTCCGAGAAATAATAAGCCTTCGCGAATAAAATAACATCTTCTTGCGTTCCCTCGAACAATCCTAAGCATGGGCTATCATTTACAGCACCATTTAAACCTACACTACAAACTCTCGTTCCCATAATAGCATTATCACCATAAACATTTTTGATTTTTTTTATTTCTGATCCGACAGGATTATAAAAAACAGATAAAGTTGTGTCCGTTCCCACCACAATAGAGGAACTCCAATAACCATTGTTGAAATTATCAACCTGATTACTTGCAATTGGGGCTGCCCATAAAAAATCTCCCTTACTGGAAAACTTAACAACTGCAATTCCTTTACGTTTTTCGACGCTTGCTTTCTCTGTTTTATTTACACTTAAATGTTCTGCTATTAAGTAGCTAACACCTTTTGGAGTGACAATTAGTTTCTTCACATGAAACTTATTCAGTCCATTACCAAACTTTGAGATCTCCTTTTTACTTTTTAAACCTGAAATCAAATTTTCTGGAAGCATTAATTCTTTTCGATAAACAGGCAATGATGACTCATCATACTTTATAATAAAAGCACCTTGAAAAGCAAACCCTTTAAAGCCAGCATAAAAACCTGAAACGATTAATTCTTCATCTTTATTAAACGCTGCTGTAACATCAGCAATTCTCATACTTCTTAATTTTACATCATGATGTTCCTCAATTCCATTTTCTTTAATTAACGTAAGCAAGTATGTGTTTTTTGTTTTTATTCTTGCTCTTTTAAGAATGTACAAAGAGCCCTTATTATTTATAAAAGGAACGTTAAACCTTCTTTTCATAGAAGCCAACGCATAGCTATAATCTTTTGTCAATATAAGCTGAAAATCTTTATCCAGTATTTTTATTATTACTACTTCATTTTTCTCCTTAGTGTAAGGTTTCTCGCACAGAATACCTACTTTTTGACCATCACTACTTACGGCTATTTTAAACTTTGCCAAATAACCTCCGTTCGATTTTAATGATGCAAGTAAGATTGTTCTAGATAATTCTCCTTTATTATTTAATGTATAGGCGCTTAATTGGTCTTCTTTCTTCTCGTTGTTATGAAAAACAGAAAACAATGTCAAGCTACCATTAACTTGGTCAATGTGCACAATTTCATCTCCGGGCACCTCGATATTATTCGTATGTAACAGAAAATTATTAGCATTCAAAATATCAATAGATATAGAGTTTTTAACTCCAGAAATTCTTTTGACGACTGAATATCCTGAATCTATATTTGGAAAAATTTTAAACGGTGTTTCTGTTTTGAGCTTTGAAATCGCAGCGCTCCATTCACATTGGTAATCTTGTGAAGATATAACAAAATAAAACAGAGAAAAGATTATAACAAGAATCAACTTCATACTTGAAAAAATAATTTAATTACCTCAAATCTAAGAGATAATATTCACCTCTACAAATATACCGCCAAAACAAGTGGTTTTATGAAAAACCCATAGTTATAGAAGCTCTTGAATCTAGCTCTAAGCAAATCCATGAAAAATTTTAAAGGAATTTTACTTTTTAACGAAGCCTTCCGTTAAATTGTCATAACTTAACCAATAGCTATCTTTTTCTAATTCCGAAACATCAACAATTGCCCCAAAACCACGAATTATTATTGCTCCAAACTTATCATAAAGTTCATACTTCGTTTTACCACTAAAAATAATTTGGTTGGCTTTTTTATTATAAACATAAGTCAACTTCGGCATTAACGAAGTCATTTCTACCGATGCAGTTTTTTTAATCTTTCCTTTTCCATCTCGCTGTATAACTCTGAATTTGTTTACTCCTGAAATAAAGTCAACGTAAAATGCATACCTATTAGTCACTGGGGTTCCTTTTCCTTGCACCTCTCCAATATCTACCCATTTACTCCATTTGTATTGCTGTATAATATAGGGAAGAGAGCCAAACTCTCCCGTCGTAATCCACTCTAAGAATCCATCTTCTCCAATTGTAATATCCTCCGTAACAAAGGTAGGTTTAGGCGTAAGACCTCCAGGATTAATCACTTTGGGTGTGCAGCCATTTTTATGTCGTATCTCAATGATTACGGCATCTCCTAACTCCAATTTAAAATTATTTAAATCAATTTCAAAAGCACTCGAATTAACCCCATCCGTAATGAGATCACCATTTACTCGAATCTCATAGGTGCAATACCCATATCCTTCACTTCCAAATGAATTGGATACGTAAATATTTTTATTTTGGTATTTCCCTTCCAAAATTATTACACCATCTCTGTCCTCCACAATATTAGGGGCTTCAGAAGGAACCATTGTAATTAATGGCAAGTTTGAAAAGTATATAATAAGCGCTATTAAATTCATTATTTCTAATAACCTTCAACCAAGGCAAGATAAAAATGTTAATTACTTCATCCAAAGTTAAGTAACCTGTTCCTATTGCACACCCTCTATCATAACAAAGAACCTATTTTATGATTAAACTATACATTTTTCCTTTAAAGAGTTTAATTTTATATACGTTTTATACGCATAAAGTTTTGTTTTAGTAAGAATATGCTACAAAACTTAAATACTATTGAAATCAATACTTGGCTAAAAACTCTTTTGAAAAGTTGCGCATTTCATGAAAAAAGACATTGAATTCATCAATAAACATGGTCTCGTTTTGCTTAAATTCCATAACTGAATCCCCGACAGAAGACCCAAAGCCCATTCTTTTTCCGATTTGCATTAAAGACATTGCTGTACCTTCGATAGTTTGGTATCTAGAAAACCAATCATTCGCTCTCATATGTGCGTAAACTGGAATCATCCGGGGTGGCATCTGATGTATGCGGGTATCCAAATAATCGTAGGACTTTTTTATAAATAAAGATAATTTTTCATTCGTGTATTTATCCCACTCTATACAAAGTAAATGATCATATAATATGTCCGTTATTACTCCGGATATTTTTGGATAATTTTTGTAAAACCTTCTCTTACTTTGTAAATAAACTGGATGCGAATCTGTAAATGTATCAATCTGCCTATGGAGAAGAATTCCTTTCTGAATGCTAGCTGAATAATTTTGATACTGTTTTCCCTTAATAGCATCTCCAATAAAATTACCAAAAATCACATCTTCATCATTACCTGATAAAATTAAATGCGCTAAATAATTCATGCTAAATTAAGCTTGAACTCCATCTATTTTTGCTAATACTAACGGAAGTTCTTTGTCCAGGTTGTCTGTAGAAAAGCAATCAATAACTCCAGCATATTTGGCTTCTTTTCGCATATTATCATTCACTTTATCCGTAAAAAATAAAGCAGGAATATTATATCCAAAACTATCCATTAATTTCTTAAGATCAAAGCCAGTAAGAACAGTGAGATAAACTTCAGACAAAACTAAATTATAATGGTTAACGGCAAGTAATTGAATAGCATCCGTTGAATTTGTGCAAGAATCAATGTTTACTATTTCTTCTTCGCCTAAAATATTTGCTATCCAACGAACATCGTCCTCACTTGAACTTACTATTAACACTTTCATCATAAAATTTAAAGTTTTGATACGCTAAAGTACAGAACATCAGTTCAATAAAAAAACACTTTTCTAACTATTTTAATGATAACTAAAAATTATCTCGCTTACCTTTTTCTTTATCACGCGTAAACACTATAGTGGCCTCAACAATTTCCTCAATAATTTTATCAGTATAAGCATAATTCCATGCAATCTTTTTTTCTGTATAACTATAAGAAGCAATACCAATCGGCTTGTCTGTTAAAAAGTGCATATCCAAATCTTTTCTTTTTTTAAACAACCCTACATCCACTTTTATCCTAGTATTTCTTCTTATATCTTTTGGCACATCAGTCGTTTCTACAACAAGATATTTGCTTACGTAATCGTGTTTTGAAAATTCAATTTTATAAACGTACCCTGTATCAAGATTAAACAAACATTTACCGGCTTGGGTAACCGTAGAGTCTATTAACCCACCATTTTGATATAAATATACAGATCCAACATTCAGTTTTCTCCCCATCTCCTCTACAGCCGAAAGCTTGACATCAAAAACTATTTTTACACGCTTTGCTTGACCTGATATAGTTGAAATAAAACTGACAAATATAAATGCATAAAATAACCTCATAATCTTAATTGTAAAAATACTAATTCTTTAGTTTCGCATTAAGCTTAAGATATATTAAAAGCTATAATTTAGGACCGAAAGATCCGAAATATGTCTTGTTGGAGATAAAACGATTACTTCTTATTTTTTATCGCCTGACTAATTCCTTCTAGCACAACATTGAAGGATGTTTTACGAATGCTTCGAATTGTTCCCAATGCAGATGCGTTTTTTAGCAAAGGGTCTATTTTTGCTCCTTCATCGATAATTTTCATCCACAGTTCAGCGAAACTAACATTATCCTCCTTTGCTTTTTCATGCAAATAAGCAGCAATTTCGGCTATTGAAGCCTCAGACAAACCAAGGTTTAATTTAGTGTCTGTTTTAATTTTTGGAACATCCACAAGAGAGTTTGGTTTTCGATTAATAAAATCTTCTTTCGTTGTGGTTTTACCCAAATCAATTTCATTTGGATTTTGATTCAGGTAATCAGAAAGGTCTGTAAGTGTGTTTTTTTTTGCCATGACTACTCGTTCAAATGTTTAATGATTTGCGTTGCTACCGATCGATATCTTTTTTCAGGTTTTATTGTACTAGGGCTTGTATATAGCTTCCGTTGAGGCACATACGTGTCAATCAGATCAGCATTTAAATGTTTTAGGACCTCCCTCACCGTTCGCATTCTCGTATGACTATGAATTCTGTTCGGGAGTATATATAACTTAAGGTCTGGTTTAATATCTTTTGCAGGCAGTAAATCTTTAACTGTTTGATAGGCTACTAATAAATCATTTTGTGTCAAACTAGTGGTAATAATAACCATATCACTTTCCAAGCACAATTCTCGAATTCCTTGATCTGTCGTTTTTCCTGCGCTATCAATTATTATGTAATCAAAATCATTTCTTTTTCTAAGAATTTCAATTTCTGAAGCAACACGATTATCTTCTGACCCAACAATTGGAAAGTTATTATCGACTGGAATCTTTCTTTTAAAGAGTTCCAATTTACGAAGGGAATTAAGGGTATAATTTGTATCTGTTTCTACCAACATCACTTTTTTTCGCCGACTCTGCAGAGTTGTAGCTAAGTTAACAGCATTGGTAGTTTTACCTGAGCCTCCTTTCCTACTTATAAATGATATTACTTTTGTCATAATTAATTTCAAATTCCCTAAAAACAGTCCTTTAAAAAACTGCTGAGGCAATTTCTTTAACAGCTGTGCTTTTATTCATAGTGTAAAAATGCAATACGGGAGCATTCTTTGCTTTTAACTCTTTAGCTTGTTGAATCCCCCATTCTATACCAACGGCTCTGACCGCAGCATTCGTTTTACATTTTTCTAATTCGTTAGCAAGTGTTTCTGGCAAATCAATATTGAAAAACTTAGGCAAAAAAGTAGTATGCTTTAAGGTTGTAATAGGTTTTAACCCTGGAATAATTGGAACATCAATACCAGATGCACGACATTTATCTACAAATTCAAAATATTTCGCGTTATCATAAAACATCTGCGTCACAATAAACTCTGCGCCTGAATCTACTTTTTGCTTTAAATGTTTCATATCAGAATTGAGATTCATTGCTTCAAAATGTTTCTCCGGATAACCTGCCGCACCAATGCAAAAATCCGTTGGTGAGTTTTGACGCTCATCGTCTAAATATTTACCATCATTCATAGTGGCTATTTGCTCTATCAGTTCCGAAGCATAATGATGACCACCAGGACTAGGGTTAAAAACCGATTCAGATTTAATTGGATCCCCTCTTAAAGCAAGGATATTATCAACCCCCAAAAACTGTAAGTCAATTAATGCATTTTCTGTATCTTCTAGATTAAACCCTCCACAAATTAAATGGGGAATGGCATCCACTTTATATTTGTGCATAATTGCTGCACAAATACCAACAGTTCCTGGACGCTTTTTGATAGAGATTTTTTTCAATAATCCATCACCCATATTTTTATAAATGAATTCTTCTCTGTGATAAGTGACATTGATAAAAGGAGGATTAAACTCCATTAATGGATCAATTCCTTCGTATAAATTTTCAATTCCTTTCCCTTTTAACGGCGGAATAATTTCAAACGAAAATAGAGAATCGTTTGCATTTTTGATATAATCAGTAACTTTCATTGTCTATATTAGGGATGCAAATATATACTCCAAACACGAGAAAAGATAATTATTTGGGAATTCCCTTTGTTCTGCAAATCTATTGTCCAAAAATTACCGAAGTTTTTCACTACTTTTGCGCAGCTTATTTAGAGAAAGAATGAAGAATATTCGAAATTTTTGCATCATTGCGCATATTGATCACGGTAAAAGTACCCTAGCTGACAGATTATTGCAGACAACGGGAACCATTGAGGATAGAGATATGCAAGCCCAAGCACTCGACGATATGGATATTGAACGAGAGCGTGGAATCACAATAAAAAGCCATGCCATTCAGATGGACTATAAGCAAGATGATCAAAACTATGTTTTAAATTTAATTGATACTCCCGGGCACGTAGATTTTTCATACGAAGTTTCCCGTTCCATTGCTGCTTGCGAAGGAGCCCTATTAATTGTTGATGCTTCTCAGGGAATTGAAGCACAAACAATCTCGAATCTATACCTAGCTATTGAAAATGATTTGGAAATTATTCCAATATTGAACAAAATGGACTTAGATAGCGCTAACCCAGAAGTCGTATCGGACCAGATAATTGAATTAATTGGTTGCGACCAATCTGATATTATACCAGCAAGCGGAAAAACAGGTTTAGGTGTTGATTCTATTTTGAGAGCAATTGTAGAAAAGGTTCCTGCCCCTAAGGGAGATGTAAATGCGCCGCTTAGAGCGATGATTTTTGATTCTGTGTACAACTCATTTCGAGGTATCATTGCCTATTATAGAGTTCTTGATGGACAAATTTCAAAAGGCGATCGTATAAGATTTGTAAATACAGAAAAAGATTACAATGCGGATGAAGTTGGTATTCTAAGAATGGATATGGAACCACGCGATGTTGTAAAAGCAGGAGATGTTGGATACTTAATTTCCGGAATTAAAAAAGCGGCTGAAGTTAAAGTGGGTGATACCATAACTCAGACGAATGATCAGTGCCAAGATGTTGTTCAAGGGTTTGAAGATGTAAAACCAATGGTTTTTGCAGGAATTTATCCTGTAGACACGGATGATTTTGAAGAGCTTAGATCGTCTATGGGAAAGCTTCAGCTAAATGATGCTTCATTGGTTTTTGAACCAGAAAGTTCTGCAGCGTTAGGGTTTGGGTTTCGCTGTGGATTCTTAGGAATGCTCCACATGGAAATCATTCAAGAAAGGTTGGAGAGAGAGTTTAACATGACGGTTATTACCACTGTTCCTAACGTTTCTTATAAAGCATATTTAAATAAAAATGAAGAGCTACTTATAATTAACAACCCTTCCGATTTACCTGAACAAACAATATTAAACTATATTGAAGAGCCCTACATTAAGGCTCAGGTTATTACAAAATCTGATTACGTTGGGCAAATCATGAGTTTATGTATTGAGAAAAGAGGAGAACTAACCAACCAAGTTTATCTGACTCAAAATAGAGTTGAAATTAGTTTTGACATGCCATTGGCAGAAGTTGTATTTGATTTTTATGATAAGTTAAAAACCGTTTCTAAAGGTTACGCTTCTTTTGACTATCATCCAATTGGGTACAGAAGATCTGATTTGATTAAACTCGATATACTTCTTAATTCGGATCAAGTGGATGCATTATCAGCATTAGTGCACAGGAGTAATGCCTATTCGTTAGGTAAAAAAATATGTACTAAATTGAAAGAGCTTATACCCCGTCAGCAATTTGAAATCCCTATTCAAGCAGCAATTGGGGCTAAAATAGTTTCGAGAGAAACGATTAAGGCCTTGCGTAAAGACGTTACTGCAAAATGTTATGGTGGAGATATTTCCCGTAAAAGAAAGCTTTTAGAAAAACAGAAAAAAGGTAAAAAACGAATGCGTCAAGTGGGGAGTGTAGAAGTTCCTCAAGAAGCATTTTTAGCAGTTTTAAAGTTAGACTAGACTTAACACTATTCCTTTACTTTTCGTTCGAAAAAAGAAGCAATAGCCTAAATTGGCTGCATACCTCTCGATCCAACTATTAACAAAGAATCTAGGTTTACTATACAAAGAAATACTTCAGTAATTCTGAAATCAAAACTTCAATAAAATACTCCTTTGATTTATACAAAGGCCGCGTTCACACTATATAGTTGCATGATCTGCAATAAAAAGTATATATTTGCAGCTAAATTTATAATTAATTATCATGAGTAACGGAACAGTAAAATTTTTCAATAATTCTAAAGGATTTGGATTCATCATTCCAGAAGAAGGAGACAAAGATGTATTTGTGCATGCAAATGGTCTAGTTGATGAAATCAACGAAGGAGACAAAGTAAACTTCGATATCGAAGAAGGTCCTAAAGGATTAAGCGCAGTAAATGTGAAAGTAGTTTAATAAATTACTTTAACATTTTTGTATCAAAAAGCCTATCATCGATAGGCTTTTTTTGTTTGTGAAATTCTTAAAAGAACAAGATTTATCGGAATGGAAAACGATCAATAGAATGCAACAAAATACCTGGGATTCCTTTTAAAAAAAACTAATTAATGTATATTGCCGCCCATATTTAATGGCGAAAATCATGCAAAACGATAAAATGCTAAATTATATTAAAGAGGTATTAAAAAATATGCCAACTGACTGGCTAAACTTAACAACACATCGATTAGATATTTACGATGAAAGTTTGGCCAAAATTGAGTTTTTAAACCAATTTGAAAAGCTTTATAACGATAATAATTCTGAACCGTCCGCGCTCAATGAATTGCGCACTGCATATGACTACATAAGACTGGGACACCCATTATCCTGCGTCTTAGAATGGGCAATTGCCAACTTACATAATACCAAGGCAGAAAATGTAATCAGTTTTTCGTCTAAGACGACACCTATTTTAGCTATTTTAAGAAAAAACTTACTCGCAAATAGAAACACACAAATCGCTTACACAGGAACAATCCCGGATTTTTTCAACGAAAAAGTAATCAAGGATGTTTACGGCTATAATTTTGAATTGAAACAGGTGAACAAGGTGTCAGATATTCTAGAATTTGACGGCAGTATTGTTTTCATATCACAACATGTTGAAATTTGTAATTTTGACACCAATGAAAATGTTGATTTCTTTCTCAATTTACACGCAGATTTTGGAAGTATCTTATTGGTAAACGGTCAAGAAAATGAAAGCTATATATCCGAAATACAACACGTAAGAAGAAGAGAAACCATTGCGATGACCCCGACTGATGCACTTTCCGCATTAACAGGGTTAGCAAACCCATCTTCTAATGCGACACGAGCGACTAATGCGGAGATTGACAAAACAGCTACTATAGCGACTATTAAAAAAATTACCGGCGCACCTACCAAAGCACTGGTCGGTTCTAGTGGGCTATCTATCCAATATGCTATTATGATGGGCCTGATAGATTATGCAAAAGAAAACCACAAAGGAAAGGCGATAAAATTTGTGGTTCCGCCCAATTGTTACGGTGGAACCAACGACCAAGCAAGGCGTGTTGCTGCTTGTATTGATAATGTTGAAGTGGTAGATTTACCTGTAGATGGTGACCATGACATGGTTCAAAGCATTGAAATCGTTTTAGAAAAAATCGCTAAAGAAGATGCCGTACCCTATATAATCGCTGAAATTCCAACTAACCCCAGAGTTGAAGTTCCAGATCTTAACCAATTAAGGAATGTTTTAACCAAATTACGAACTAAATCAAATGGAGAAGAAGCTGTGGATCCCGTTTTTATTTTGGATCAAACTTTTTGTCCCAATGTACTTTTTCTAGGTGAGGATAAAATACTCTCTCAAGTACGAACAATTTCTTATGCTAGTGGGTCTAAATTCCCAAGTGGTGGGCAATGCACTGCTGGTTATTGTGTAGGGAATAAAAAAACCACTGCTTTACTGGATAAAATTGAATTGCATCTGGAGCTATGTGACAATGAAGCTACCGACTTTCAATATGAAATATTAGCCAAACAACTGCCTTCAATGCTGCAAAGAATTAGTGATGCTTATAAAAACACCCGCGCGTTTGTAAACTTCATCAAAGAAACTTTACCAACTGCTAAAATTAATTTTGTTTCTGAAGAACTGGCTGCACAAAGTTTTACACCCTCTGTGTTTTCGTTGGATCTCCCTACTAAAGGCAATAACCATGAAGAAAGAGAAATTTATAAAAGAGAATTGAATTTGAAATTAATCAATTTGATGATTAGTAAGATCCCCAATGAAAGCAAGTACTGCGTTAGTTATGGTCAACTCAAAGGGTGTTATTGGACCATACCAGCCACATCTACTCAAGGAACGACCAAAGAAGGTGACAAAGATTACATCGCACGAGTAGCTCTTTCTGCTAACATGGATCTTGAATTACATAAGAAAGTTTTTCTAGATTTTGTTAAAAATATTTAACCGTTTAATTTCTAGAAAGTCTTTACTCGAGAAAATCATTAGCAAAAATATTATAAAGAAATTCCCTATATTTACATACATTACTTTTAAAAAAAACTCAAACAAATGAATAGTATAAACCCAATATGGATAATAATTGGACTAGGCGTAATAATCGCATTTTGGATTGTCTCAATTTATAATAAATTAGTCCAACTTAAAAACAATAGAGAAAATGCCTTTGCAGATATTGATGTGCAGTTAAAACAAAGACATGATTTGATCCCACAACTTGTTTCAACTGTAAAAGGTTACGCTTCTCATGAAGAAGGGGTCTTAACCGCTGTAACCAAAGCGAGACAAAAAGCCGTAATGGCCAATACGGTTAATGATAAAATTGCAGCTGAAGTTGCTTTAACATCTGCTGTTTCTGGTTTTAATATGCAGATGGAAGCATATCCAGATCTAAAAGCAAATCAAAACTTCATGCAATTACAAGAAGAAATGTCGGATATCGAGAATAAATTGGCTGCAGTTAGAAGATACTTTAATTCGGCAACAAGAGAAATGAATAACGCTGTTCAAAAATTTCCAAGCAATATTCTTGCAGGAATGTTTGGTTTTAAAGAACAACCTTATTTCGACTTAGGTGTTGAACAAAGAGAAAGTTTGGACAAAGCCCCTGAAATTAACTTTTAGAATTACCAGCATTGAAATACATAGGCCTACAAACACAAATTTCTAGAAACAACTTTCGGTCAATTTTATTACTGATCGCTTTTCCTGCTGTTATACTTGGAAGTATATGGCTAGTTATATTCATCTTGACAAAAATGGATAGTTATAACTCTAATCCCTTTGGGGTAACTAATTCCATGTTTATGGAATTCGCTCCTTTTGTTCTTATTGTTATTTCCATTTGGTTCATAATTGCATTTCTGTTTCAGAAGCACATGATTAAAATGGCTACCAAAGCGCATACATTGAAACGAAAAGACAATATGCGTGTTTATAACTTGGTCGAAAATCTTTGTATGTCGAAAGGTATGAAAATGCCAAAAGTAAATGTAATTGAAACCGACGCTTTAAATGCCTTCGCAAGCGGAATTACGGAGAACAGCTATACAGTAACGCTAACCCAAGGCATAATCGACAAACTAGAGGATGATGAGCTAGAAGGAGTAATTGCGCATGAGTTAATGCACATAAGAAATAAGGATGTTCGATTGCTTATTATTTCAATCATCTTTGTTGGGATTATTTCATTTATCATACAAGTTGCATTTAGAAGTGT
>Ga0315315_10000178_pt1 | contig 48242 bp, 38 predicted proteins | sample M140m3416metaG_FD_203699 | JGI IMG/M metagenome (GOLD analysis project Ga0315315, IMG submission 203699) | Ammonia-oxidizing marine archaeal communities from Monterey Bay, California, United States - M1 40m 3416 | ecosystem: Environmental > Aquatic > Marine > Intertidal zone | place: USA...
TTAATTACTGAGCTAGGGAATAATAGAAGTACAGTTATTTTGCTTTCGAACTATGCACATTTTAAAGCCTTCTATTTACATGATTTAGAAGCTGCTGAAACTCTGCTTTTGGATGCAATGGAAATTTCAGGCATTGATAATTATGATTTGGCTGAATGTAAAATGGAGTATGCTGATGTTCTTTTGTTGCAAGGAAATATTTGGGAATCATTATTGTATTTTTCTCAGGTTGAGAAAGATTTTAAAGAACACCCAATTGGTCATGAAGCAAAACTAAGAAGAGCTAAAATTTCGTATTTTCAAGGAGATTTTCAATGGGCACAAGCACAATTAGAAACTTTAAAAGCATCCACATCTAAACTAATTGCTAATGATGCTATGGAACTTTCTCTACTAATAACAGATAATTACAACTTAGACACTTCTGAGATTTCAATGCAAATTTTTGCAAAAGCTGATTTACTTTCTTATCAGCAGAAATATATTCAAGCAATTGTAAAATATGATTCTGTACTTACAACTTTTACTGGACATTCTCTTACTGATGAAATTTACATGAGAAAGGCACAGATTTATTTTAATCAAGCTAATTATGAACTTGCTTTACTTGAGTACGAGAAGGTTGAAAAAGATTGGTCATATGATATTTTAGCTGATGACGCACTTTATAAAAGAGCAAAAATCTATGATAATGTTCTTAATGACAAAGACAGCTCTATGAAAATTTATGAGCAAATTTTATTAGAACATAATAGTAGTATATATGTTGCTGAATCAAGAAAAAGGTATAGAGAATTGAGAGGTGATAATTTAAATATAGAAAAAGAATGATAATTTATAATGTAACTGTAAATGTTGATGAATCGATTGCTGAGGAATGGTTAAGATGGATGCAAAAAATCCATATTCCTGAAGTAATGAACACTGGAGTTTTTCTAAAATCACAGATTAACAGAGTAATTACTAAGAATGATACTGGAAGTACTTTTGCTATCGCTTATACTTGTCCTTCAATGAGATGTTTGCATAAATATAAAATAAATTTTGCTCCTGAATTACAACAAAAACATGTGTCTCGTTATGGAGATAAGGCTGTTGCTTTCCGTACTTTGATGGAGGTTATTAAGCAGTATTAATTTCTTGTTTTGAAAAAAGTAATTAAGGCATATTTGCACTTAGAAGAACATGTCCTTTTAATGATAAAGGCTGAGTTTTTTGTACAGTTAATTGGAGCTGCTTTCTTCTTGATTTTAAATATCTATTTGGCTAAGCAGGGTTTTTCTGATCCTGAGATAGCCAATTTTATATCATATCGGTTTTTGGCAGTTATGTTGTTGGCATTTCCTTTAGGTTTTTATATAAAAGGAAAACCATTGAAACCCTTTTTTATTTTAGGTAGTTTAGGCGTGCCTACGGTTGCTATTGCACTTGTTTTGGCTATACAGTATAGGTTTTATCAGTATTTACCTACATTATTTATTTTGTGGGGAGTCGTTTTTACTTTGTTTCAAGTAAGTTCCTTGCCTTATATAATGCGAAATACTTCAGTTACTAATCAATCGCATGCTATATCATTAAATTATGCTACCCATAGTTTTGGTACAATTTTAAGTGGAATAATGATTTTTGGTTTTGGGCAGTTTATGTTAGAGATGGATGAGGGAATTATTCTATTATTCATTGCTGTCATAGGTTTTTTTGGAGTGTATTATTTGTTAAAAATGAAAGTGGATGTGGTAGTCCCAGTCAAAAAAGGTTTACAATGGAAATCCTATGATTGGGGATTGTTGTTCAAAGCAATTGCCCCAACTATTATTATTGCTATTGGGGCAGGACTAACCATTCCGTTTATTAATTTATTTTTCTTTCATAATTTTTACATAGACTCTAATGGTTTTGCAGTAATTGGTGGTGTAGCTAGTGTATTGGTTGCATTTTTAGCTTTGCTAGTTCCTAATGTTAAAAATAAATTGGGTTTTAAAAAGGGAATAACTTATACCCAAAGTACTGCCGTACTTGCATTGATTGCTTTGGCTACTACTGAGTTTTTTGCAAGTTATTGGTGGGCTTTGCCAGTGGCTGTTTTGTGCTTTTGGGTGCGTACTCCGCTTATGAATATGGCAGCTCCTATGACATCTGAGCTTACTATGAATTATGTTGGTAAGAAAAACCAAGAAATGCTGAGTGCAATTATGGCAGCAATTTGGAGTGGAAGTTGGTTTTTTAGCTCCCAAATATTCAGGTACTTAAAAGCTGAAGGGTTACCTTATGCCTATATTTTTTATGTCACGGCTGTATTGTATGGTATTGGGGTTTTTATATACTACCTCTTAGTGTTAGATTATGAAAGGAGGAAGTAATTGCCTTTTATGTGTATTTGCAAATAATTTAATCTGCATTGTAAAAAGAGAGTACTATTAGCATAGTATTCCTAATTTAGGGGAGGCGTTATTACTAATTATGTAATAATTGCAATAAAAAGAGCCAGTCAATTAACTGGCTTTTTTATATTTCAACATTTAAGTTTACTATATTATCATACCGGCAGCAACTGTTTCGTTTGTTGCTTCATCTACCAAAATAATACTTCCTGTATTACGGTTTCTTCTGTAACTATCAAAAAATAAAGGTTTAGTAGTCCGGATTGTAATTCTTCCAATATCATTTAATCCAATTTCTAAATCATCTTCAATTCTGTGTAAAGTATTGATGTCCATTTTATAATTTACTTCCTTAATGATACATCTTGCTGTTTGGCTAGTATGTCTAATCGTATATTTCCCTTTTTGGATCATTTTTTTCTCATTCATCCAGCAAATCATAAGATCAACATCTTGCTCAATAGTTGGCTTGTTGTTTTCTCTCACTAACATATCGCCTCTACTAATGTCTATATCATCTTCTAAAGTCATGCAAACTGACATAGGAGAAAAAGCTTCTTTAACCTCTCCATCAAAAGTATCAATTGATTTAATTTTTGAAGTAAATCCTGAAGGTAGAATTGTTACATGATCTCCAGGTTTAAAAACTCCACCTTCAATTCTCCCAGCATATCCTCTGTAATCTGGATATTCTGCTGTTTGAGGACGAACTACATATTGTACAGGGAATCTACAATCAACATGATTGTGGTCCGATCCAATATGGATATTTTCTAAAAGATGCATTAAAGTAGATCCTTCATACCAATTCATATTTTCAGATCGATCAACAACATTATCCCCATTAAGTGCAGAGATTGGAATAAAGTGCAAATCTTTAATTTCTAATTTTGAAGAGAAATCCTCAAAATCAGCTTTAATTTTGTCATATGCTTCTTGATTATAATCAACTAAATCCATTTTATTAATACAAACTGTAATGTGTGGTATTTGTAAAAGGGATGCAATAAAAGCATGTCTTTTAGTTTGTTCAATTACTCCATGTCTAGCGTCAACTAAAAGTAATGCTAAGTTTGCTGTTGATGCCCCTGTTACCATATTTCTTGTGTACTGAATATGCCCTGGAGTATCTGCAATAATAAATTTTCTTTTTGGAGTTGCAAAGAATCTGTAGGCAACATCAATAGTAATCCCTTGCTCTCTTTCTGACCTTAATCCATCAGTTAATAGCGCAAGGTTTACACCTTCTTCACCTCTTTGTTTGCTTGTTTCTTCAAGTAATTCCATTTGATCTTCAAATATTGCTTTACTATCATAAAGCAACCTCCCAATCAAAGTGCTTTTACCATCATCTACACTTCCTGCAGTTGTGAAGCGTAAGAGCTCCATATCTAAATATCCTTTCGTTTCGCTCATAATTTTGTTTTTAAAAGTAACCTTCTTTTTTTCTATCTTCCATGGCTGCTTCCGATCTTTTGTCATCTGCTCTACCACCTCTTTCAGTAACTCTTGTTGATGCAACTTCTTCAATAATTTCTTCTAACGATCTGGCATTCGATTCTACAACACCTGTACAAGTCATATCTCCAATAGTTCTACATCTGATGGTTCTTTCTTCCCATTGCTCACTGTCTTTTAGTTGGATGTAATTACATTTTCCAAGTAGCACTCCATTTCTGTTTACTACTTCTCTTCTATGAGAGTAGTATAATGAAGGCAATTCAATTTTTTCGTGTAAAATATATTGCCAAACATCCATTTCAGTCCAGTTAGAAATTGGAAAAATCCTGAAGTGCTCCCCCATTTTCTTTCTTCCGTTAAAAAGGTTCCAAAGTTCAGGTCTTTGATTTTTAGGGTCCCATTGCCCAAACTCATCTCTGTGAGAAAAGAATCTTTCTTTAGCTCTTGCTTTTTCCTCATCTCTTCTAGCTCCTCCCATTGCGCAATCGTATTTTCCTTCTTCTAATCCTTCTAAAAGGGTTATGGTTTGCAATCCATTTCTTGATGCATTGATTCCTGTTTCCTCAATAGCCGTTCCATTATCAATTGAATCTTGAACATACTTCACGATAAGAGTTTCTCCTGTTTCTACCATTAATCTATCTCTAAATTCAATAGTTTCAGGGAAATTGTGTCCTGTATCAACATGCATTAAAGGGAATGGAACTTTTCCAGGATGAAATGCCTTTCTGGCAAGGTGGAACATAATAATAGAATCTTTCCCTCCAGAGAATAGCATTACAGGTTTTTCAAACTGTGCTACCACTTCCCTTAATATGAAAATCGCTTCCGATTCTAGTTCCTTTAAGTGTGTTAAATTGTACGAACTCATTTTTACTTGTTTTTTATTATTGGTAAAATATAATCCACAACTTTCTGTACTGATTCATCTATTGAAAGTTCTGATGTATTTATTTCTATTTTAGGATTTTTAGGAGCTTCAAATGGAGCGCTTATTCCTGTAAAATCTTTTATTTCTCCTTTTCTTGCTTTTTTGTACAACCCTTTAATATCTCTTTTTTCACAAGTTTCTACTGACGCATTGATATAAACTTCAATAAAATTTTCTGCTCCAATTATATTTTCTGCAATCTTTCGGATTTCAATTGTTGGGCTTACAAAACAGTTTAAAGTTACTATTCCACAATTTAGAAAAAGTTTTGATACTTCAGCAATTCTTCTAATGTTTTCTCTTCTATCTTCTAGTGAAAAAGATAAGTTATTGCTAATTCCTACTCTAATATTGTCTCCATCTAAAACTTGATTTAATATTCCTTGAGAATGTAAATATCTTTCCACACCTTTAGCTACAGTTGTTTTTCCAGAACCTGAAAGACCAGTTATCCAAACAACTTTAGATTTTTGATTTAAAAAATCTTCTTTTTCTTTTCTCTGAAGAATGTCATCAAAAATTGTAAATATATTTTCTTTTTCTTCTTTCATTTTAGCCTACAAATGTAATAAATTATATTGATTTGAAAAACAACAATATATCTGATAAATTACTTAAATTTGGCTTCTACTAAAAATAAATATTATAGTTGTGAAAATTGAAGAGTATTTAGATTCCACTTATTTGAAATTGCCAGAAGAAGCTGGTATTTCTATTGATGAAACCGAGACTAAAATTAATGCATTTATCGAAGAAGGAATTGCTTCAAATTTTGCTTGTGTTATGATTCGCCCAAATTTTGTTTCCAAAGCAGTTGAAAAGATTCAAATCTCAAAATCAAAGCTAAAAGTTGGAACTGTAATTGATTTTCCTTTTGGGCATGATAGTACGCAAAATAAAATTAATGAGGCTAAAGAAGCAATGAGTAATGGGGCATTTGATATTGATTTTGTTTGTGATTATAACTCTTTTAAAAGAGGTAATTATGAAAAATTTGACAGAGATATTTTTGAGGGAACAAAAATTTGCTTCAAAAACAAGAAAATTGTAAAGTGGATTATAGAAACTGGTGCATTGTCAAAGGATGAAATTAGAAATATTTCTAAAAGAATTGCAAAGTTGATTCAAGCTAATTTCCCAACATTTGTAAAGAATGTATATATCAAAACATCAACAGGATATTATGGTGGCTATGGAGCTACTTTAAAGGATGTGAAAGTTATTAAATCAGTTTCAGGAAATTTAAAAATTAAAGCATCTGGTGGAATATCAAATTTAAAAGATGCTTTAGCTATGATTGATGCTGGCGCTGATAGGATTGGGACTTCAAAAGCATTAGATATATTTAACGAAAAGCGTAAACAAGTAAAATGAATTTTAAAGAATTATTAAAAATAGCAATTAATGCCTCAATTAAAGGGGGTTATGCGATAATGGAAGTGTATGCATCTGATTTTGCAGTTGAACATAAGGATGATAAATCTCCTTTAACAATTGCAGATAAAAATTGTAATGATGTAATAGAAGGTTGTCTTCTTAAAACCGAAATACCTATATTAAGTGAAGAAGGAGCTGATATTTCTTTTGATGAAAGAAAAAAATGGGAGTACTCTTGGTTGGTTGACCCTTTAGATGGAACAAAAGAATTTGTAAAAAGAAATGGCGAGTTCACTGTGAATATTGCATTGATCCATAATGGGAATCCAATTATCGGCGTGATATATGTTCCTGTTAAAGAAGAGCTTTATTTTGCAATGGAAGGTCTTGGGTCATATAAAATTATTAGAGATACTGTTATTTTTGATTTAGATAGTTTAATTGAAAAATCTAATAAGCTTCCAATTGATTATAAGCGAGAGAATTATGTTGTTGTTGGTTCACGCTCTCATATGACTGCAGAAACAGAAGAGTTTTTTTATGAAAAGAAAAAAGAGCACGATAATGTTGAAGTTATGGTAGTTGGGTCTTCTCTTAAATTATGTATGGTTGCTGAAGGAAAAGCAGATGCTTATCCAAGGTATGCACCTACAATGGAGTGGGATACGGCAGCGGGAGATGCAGTCTGTAGAATGGCAGGATTTCAAGTTCTACAATATAATACTGATATCCCAGTTGAATACAATAAAGAGAATTTATTGAATCCTTGGTTTTTGGTAAAATAAATCATGAAAGAAAAATTGCTTAAAGCTTTAGAAGATAAAGATTTTTCCGAACTGTTTAAAAAAGGAGGGATTTCCTTATTTTTAAGAATTGGTGGGCAGGTAATGGGCTTTTTAATGTCTTTTGTTGTTGCACATTATTTTGGAGCAAAAGGATTAGGGAACTACGTATTAGCAATTGTGATCCTTAGAATTTTTACTCTTGTATCTAAACTAGGATTAGATACTTTTTCTATCAGATTTATTGCTTCATTTGCTAAGCAAGGTAAATGGAAAAGTATTAAGCTTTTTAGAAAAAAGATTATTACTATTGTAAGTATAACATCCCTGATTTCTTCATTAGTAATGTTTATATTTTCTTTTGAGATTGCAAATCTTGTCAATACTAGATTGGAATATATTCAGTTAAGTTCATTTTTTGTTCTGCCAATGGTATTTTTTATGTTGCATTATCAAAGTTTAAGAGGATTAAAAAGAATAGCTGAATTTTCATTTTTCTACAGAATGTCACAAGCGACTTTTTCAATTGCTGGACTATTTTTGATTTCTCAGTTTATAGAAAGTGATAAGATCCCTATTTATGCTTATTTAACAAGTTTATGCACAGTTTCATTATTATCTTATGTTTCATATTATTATTGGTTTAATAAAAAGTGTAATTTTGATAACTCTGAAGAAATAGAGGTTTTGCCTCTAAAGAAGATGTTAAAGATATCATTGCCTTTGATGTTTGCTCAGTCAGTACAGTTTATTATGGCTTGGACCGATAAATTAATGTTAGGAAATATGTTAGGTCCTGAAAGTGTAGGGGTTTATGGAGTTGCTTTCAGGTTTTCAATGGGTGTAAGTATAACATTAATGGCAATCAATAGTATTGCTTCTCCAAAGTTTGCAGAGAAGTTTTCGAATAATGACATTTCAGGAATGGGAAAAGTTGCTAAGCAATCAGCTAAACTAATTTTTTGGACAACTATTCCTCTTGCTTCAATTCTACTTATCTTCCCCAATTTTTTTATGGGAATTTATGGTTCTGAGTTTTTAATAGGTGTTGTAGTTTTAAGATGGTTAATTCTTGGTAGAGTAGTAAATGCGCTTTCAGGTTCAGTCGGAAATTTAATGCAGATGACTGGTCAGCAAAATAATTATATGAAAATATTAATGGCAGGTTCTATTATTAACGTAACTCTTAACTATATTCTTATACCAATTTATGGGATAAAAGGAGCTGCTTTTGCAAGTGTCTGTAGCTTGTCATTTTGGAATCTTACTATGGTTTATATGGTAAAAAAGAAATTTGGATTTTCAACTTTTTACATCCCTTTTATTAAATAAGAATGAAAAGTAAATTGCCAAATTTTTTAGTTGTTGGGGCTGCCAAATGTGGCACATCCTCCTTACATAATTATTTAAATCAGCATTCAGATATTTTTATGCCTACTTATAATAAGGAAGGAATGAAAGTAAAAGAGCCAAGATTTCTCATTAAAGATTTAGTTCAAAACCGACTTCCACAAGGAGTATGGGATTGGGGTGAATATAAAGCACTATTTGATAATATCGAGAATCAGAAATGTATAGGTGAATCAACAGTTTTATATCTTTATTTTTATGAGCATGCAATAAAGAATATTAAAAAATATTTAGGGGATGATGTTAAGATAATTATCATGTTAAGAAACCCCATTTATAGAGCATATTCAGCATATTCTTTTGCATCAAGAACTATGCAAGAGAATCAATCGTTTAAAGATGCAATAGATTCGTCTTATACTAGATATGAAAATGACATATCGGTTAGTCCAATGATACTGTATAAAGAGTTCGGCAAGTATGCAGATATGGTTGAGGCATATCAGAAAAACTTTACAAATGTTCACGTGGTTTTGTATGATGATTTTATTGAAAACACTACACAAGAAGTGAAGAAAGTTTTTGATTTTTTAGGTGTTGAAGGTGAAAAAGTAAATACAAAAAAGGTGGTTAATTCTGGAGGGAAAAAGTGGAAATCACTTTTTATAAAACAAATATTAATGGGAAATAATCTGTTTAAAAGAATATTTAAAATACTTTTCCCAACGAAGCTTAGGTTCCTTTTAAAAGAAATGTTAAAGAACATATTCATGGTCAAAGTAGATGAAATTGATGATGATGTAAAGAATGAATTATTGCTTTATTTTAAAGAAGACATTCAGAGACTAGAGAATTTAATTAATAAAAATTTAAGTGAATGGAAGAAGTAAAAAATTTTCCTAATTTGTTGATTGTCGGGGCCGCAAAAAGCGGAACCACATCTTTGCATAATTACTTAAAGCAACACCCTGATTTTTTTATGACAGATCATAAAGAGCCGCACTTTTTAATCAATAATGAGATAGGAGTAAAAAGAGTCCATAAAGCTGTAACTAATTTGAGTGATTATCAAAAAATGTTTAAAGATGCATCTGAGTATAAATATAGAGGAGAATCAAGTGTTATGTATTTGCCATTCCCAGATATTACTATTCGAAATATTAAAAAATATCTTAATGAAGATGTCAAGATTATTATAATGTTAAGAAATCCTGTTGAACGTGCTTTTGCAGGATATTTACATAATGTTAGGTATAATACTTCTGAGAATTTATCTTTTAAAGAGGCAATTGAAAAATCAGAAGAAAGATATCATAAAACTAATGATATGACACCCGACACAAGATATCTTCACGTTGGAATGTATTATAATCAAGTCAAAAAATACATGGATGAATTTGGTGTGAATGTTCATGTGGTTATTTATGATGATTTTGTGAGTAATATAAATAGAAGTCTCAAAAGAGTTTTTGATTTTTTAAAAGTAAATAATATTAAAATAGATACTTCCGAGAGGCATATGGTAGGCGGATGGATTTTTAAAAACCCTATTTTTAGAAGTCTGGTGGTTTCTAAAAATGGATTAAAGTCATTTTTAAAACTATTATTACCTAGTAGAAGTTTGAGAATGAAAATAAGAGCTATTATTATGCGTTTTGGGACTACTAAAACACCAGAGTTAACACCTAAGATGCGTAAATATTTAGAAGATTATTATAGGGATGATATTGCTAAATTGGAGCATTTGATTGATAAAGATTTGAATTGGAATAAATGAGATACACTTTAAAACAAAAATTTATTGATAACCTTTTAATGTTCTTTCTTGTGATGAGCGCAGGTGGTCTGTTGTTTGTCTTTAATCGTAATTTTATGTCGGTTATGTTCTTTGGAATATTAATTTTTTCAATTTTATTTTTTGGTAATAAATTTAAAAAATCATTTGTTTTTTCATCAATTCTAATTTTAATTTCCATTATTTTTTTAGGGATTATTAATTTTATTTTCGCAATTACTGAACAGACTACAAATAAATATTTGTTTTATTTATTATCTGTTTTATTATCCGTTTTAACTTTTTTTCATTTTAAGAATAATAGAAATAGTAGTCAATTTTTAAAAACACTTTATTTTGTTCTTATGTTGGTGGCATTTCATTCGGCATTAAACTTTATTTTTTACTTCTTTGTACGTGATTCTTTATCTACAATTACTTCTACTTTTCATGAATGTGAGACTTTCCTTAATTTATTCTTTTATACTCCAGATAGGGGAATTGTAAATCTTAAAGGTTTTGAGTTTTGCAGAAACCAGGGGTTGTTTTGGGAACCTGGTGTTTTACAAGTGTTTCTAAATATTTTATTTTTTTTGGAGGCTTTTGTAATTAAAAAAAGCAAACTTTTCTTATTGTTTATTTCTTTTGTTATTTTAACGTCATATTCAACTACAGGTTTAGCTATTTTATTAATACAATCTATAGTTTATCTTAAAGAAGAAGGAAAGAATAATAAGCTAATCTTAGCTGTAATTGCAATATTGCTAGTCCCAGTTTATTTTGTGTTTAGTGTAAATGTTGATGACAAACTACAAGGTGAAAAAGAGGCTTCCTTTCAAAAAAGAATCTTTGACTTAACACAACCAGTTTTTATTGCTATGGAGAATCCATTGACTGGCATTGGGCTAGATGTTTTTCAATTTCAAAAAATTAGAGAGGAATTTTATATTTCATCAAATTCATTCATAGGAATAACTTCTACAACAGAAGTATCTGATAAAGTTAGTAGTAACTCTGTGATGTTTTTACTTGCAGGAGCTGGCTTCCCTACTACATTACTACTATTATATATGTTCTTTAAACAAAACATAGTAGAAAATAAAAAGTGGTTATTTATGATAATATTATTTATCTCAGTAATGTCCGAACCTTTATTATTGCGTCCATTTTTTTTGATATTTATAATCTCAGGGTTTCATCAGATATTTTATAGAATAATATCACACAAGCAAAAAATAGCATGAAGAATATTTTAATTACAGGAGGAGCAGGATTTATAGGATTTAATCTTACAAAAAAACTAGTTTCTAAAGGTTATAGCATAACTGTTTTAGATAATCTTTCAAAGCAAATTCATTCAGAAGATCAAAAATCAGAATTATATAATTCTATTAAAGAAATTTCTACATTTATCTTTGGAGACGTTTGTAATGAGCAAGATTGGGAAAAGGCATTAAAAGGACAAGATGCTGTAATTCATTTAGCTGCAGAGACCGGAACAGGGCAATCTATGTATGAGATTTCTAGATACAATGATGTAAACATTTTAGGGACATCTCATTTACTTGATTTTTTGGCTAACAATAAAAATTCTGTAAAGAAGTTGATAATTGCATCATCAAGATCAATCTATGGAGAGGGTAAATATAAATGTGAAAATCATGGTATAGTTTATCCTAACGAAAGAGAGGCATCTAATATGATGAAAGGAAAATTTGATCCATTTTGTAATGTTTGTGGAAGTGAATTATCTTTAATGCCAACAGATGAAAATTCAAAGATTCATCCATCTTCAATTTATGGTATGACAAAACAGCAACAAGAGCAAATGATACTTTTAATGGGAAAAACATTAGGAATCCCTGCTGTTGCACTCAGATATCAAAATGTATATGGACCAGGGCAATCATTAAGCAATCCATATACTGGAATTCTTTCTATTTTTTCTACAAGAATTTTAAACGGTAATGATATTGATATTTATGAAGATGGTGAAGAGAGTAGGGATTTTGTATATATTGATGATGCCGTAGAGGCTACAATACTTGCTTTAGAAAAAGAAGAAGCGAATCATCAGATATTTAATGTTGGTTCTGGGCAGGCCACATCAGTAACTCAGGTTGCCAATTCTTTAAAGAATTTATATGATTCCAATGTAAATATTGCAATTGGTGGTAATTTTAGATTAGGTGATATTAGACATAATTATGCAGATTTAAATAAAATAAAAAATCTGCTTGGATTTAAAGTAAAATTTGATTTTCAAACAGGCATTTCGAACTTTGTAGATTGGGTAAAAACTCAAGAGGTAAAAGAAGATAAGTATGAAGAGTCTTTAAGCGAGCTCAAAAATAAAGGTTTGATAAAATGAGATTAATACTATTCTTTTTTTTATTTAGCGTAAACTCAATTGCACAGGAATTAAGAGAGCATGTTTTAGGTTTTACTACTTCTAATACATTTACTTACTGTGATGTTAATGATTCGTCATTTATTGATAAAGTAAAAGATTTAAATCCAAAAGTCTTAAGGTTCCCAGGTGGAGCTGTAGGTAATTTCTATCATTTTGGAGGCAAAGGGTATGGGTTTGATTTTGAAGAGATAGATAATTACCACTCAGGGAAATTTCCTAAAAGATCTAGAGGCCTTGAAAATTATAGAAGAAAAAAGAATCAAGATCATGACTATATTGAAGATTTTATTGTATTAGCAAAAGCTACAAATGCAAAAGCTATTTTAGTAGCTAATATGTTTGTTAATAATGATGATATATTGAAGATGATACAAAAATTACATGAAAACAATATCGATGTAATTGGTGTTGAGTTAGGTACAGAGCTTTCAAACAGAAGTTATTATAAAAAAGGGTATACAATTGATGATTATTTGTTCTCAGCAAAAATAATTTCTTCTAAAGTGAAATTGAAATACCCAGAAGTAAAAACAGCTATTGTTGCAGCACCATTAGGCAAAAGAATTGGGCATAGACATAATGTTTGGAATAGTAAATTAGCAGCTGAAAATTTCTATGATGCTATTGTTATTCATTCCTATGCAAAGGTTATTAAAGGGGATGATGAGTACGGACAAATGATTTCAGAAGACTATGAAGGAGAGAGTCAGATGGCTTTTTCATTATATAAAGATAGAGCATTAAAGTATTTAGAAGATGAATACCCAATAGAAGTACAGGAATATGTAAATATTTTTGATAAACCAATTTGGGTAACAGAATGGAATTTGCAGATGTCAAAAACAACAGCTAATACTTTGTTTCAATCCCTTTTTGTCTTGCAATATTTACTGGATGTGTTAAGTAGCCCTGAATTAGCAGCAATTGAGTTGAGTACTTACCATAATTTGGGTGGGAGAGATTTTTCTGGCTCAATTTTTAGAAATGAAAAAGATAAAATCCATATTCATAGTACTTATTATCCTTTTTTAATGTTAGCGAAAATATTTAAACATGATGTTGCAAGAATAGAGAAGGTAAAGAATAAGGATCTTTTTGAGTATCAATGTTTTGATATAGGTAATAATCAAATTTTAAATTATAAGATTGATTGGAAATCTAAAGTTATTGTTTGTGATTATTTAACTGAGAAAGGGTCAGTTGCAACAATAAAATATGATAGCCCTAATTTATTTGATAAAGCTGATGTTAAGGGAGAGTTGCAAATTGAGTTTATTAAAGATTAATGAGTAAAGCAAAACAAATATTTATTGTAGGGAGTAGTAGAAGTGGTACTACTATGATGGGACGTATTTTAGGTAATCATAGTGATATTTTTACTTTTAAAGAGCTGCATTTTTTTGGAGATATTTGGGTAAATAATAACGACAAAAAATTAAACAGGGATGAACAAGTACAGTTACTCTCTAGATTATTTTGCATACAAGAGAGAGGAATATTTAGTCAAAATAGTTTTACAGAATTTAAAACAAAATCAGAGAAAATTTTAGCACAAGACATTTCTTCTGCTTTAAAGATTTATGAATTATTTTTAACCACAATATCCAAAAAAAATTCCAGTTCAATTTCTTGTGAACAAACACCTAAAAATCTATATTATTTAGAGGAAATTTTGGATTTCTTTCCTGATGCAAAAGTTATAAATTTGGTAAGAGACCAAAGAGATGTTTTGCTTTCACAAAAGAATAAATGGAAAAGAAGATTTCTTGGTGCTAAATCAATACCTTTGATAGAAGCTATACGCTCATTTGTTAATTATCATCCAATATTAACGGCTAAGGTTTGGGATTCTTCATTATATCAGACCACTAAATTTAGAAGTAATTCTAGAGTGAAAATTATAAAGTTTGAAGATTTGTTATTGGATTCAAGAATACAAGTCCAGGATATTTGTAGATTTTTAGAAATTGATTTTCAAGAAAATATGTTGAAAGTTCCAGTTATTGGCTCTTCAACAGAAAATGATTCAAAATCTGAATTAGTTATTGATAGCTCCAAAATTAATAAATGGAAAAAGGGTGGGTTAACAAAGTCTGAAATTTATTTGTCTCAAAGTTTATCTTGTAATATGATGGATGAATTTGGATATGAGAAGGAAGATTTTACATTTCCTCCAATTATGGTGGTTGTTCATTTCATTTCATTACCTTTCAAATTAGGTCTAGCTTTTGCTTTGAATTATCATAGAATTGGCAATGTTGTTGAGTTTATTAAAAAAGTTTTTTTAAAATGAAAGTAGATTTTTTTATAGTCGGAGCTCCAAAAGCAGGCACAACATCTTTGTACCATTATCTTAATGAGCATCTTGAAGTTGAGATGAGCTCCCAAAAAGAGCCTGATTATTTTTCTGATGATGCTTTGCATGCGCAAGGAATGTATTATGATAAAAATAGAATTGATACTTTAGATAAGTACAATAACCTATTTTTAAACCCTAAAGCTAAATTAAGAGGAGAAGGGAGTGTTTCTTATTTCTTTTATGATGATGTGCCTAATAAGATTAAGAAATATAATCCTGATGCTAAAATTATTATAATGCTTAGAAATCCAATAGACAGAGCATTTTCACATTATTTAATGGATTATAGATTAGGCTTAGTTTCCGAAAGTTTTGATGATATCGTAAAGAAGAAATCTAATCATAAATATTCAAATTTATTTTACCAACAATATATTCAACTAGGCGAGTATGCTAATCAGTTAAAAAGGTATTTGAATGTGTTTAATAGTGAGAATATTTTATTGATTGATTATGAAGATTTTAAAAAAGATGTGGCCGAAGTTGTAAAAAAGACTTATTTGTTTGTAGGTGTTAATGATGATTTTCAGCCTAACTTAAAGAAGAGGCATAATACTTATTCAATGCCTAAAAATAGAATTATCAGATATATTTATTCTATTGTTCCTTTGCGTAATCTGTTAACTTCAATTTTTCCGAAGGAAATGATTAAAAGTATTCGTAATTTTTTGTTTAAAAGTGATAAGAAACCAATAATGAAGCTTGAAACACGTTTTTTTTTGAAAAAGCATTTTGAGAAAGATGTAAATGAGCTGAGTGAGTTGTTGAATAAAGATTATACAAAATGGATAAAGTAGGTTTAGTAACTATTACATATAATTCTGCTAATGTTTTACAACCATTTTTGGATAGTGTATGGGGTCAAACGCATGACAATTTTAAGCTTTATGTAGTTGATAATTTATCAACGGATACAACTTTAGATATCTTAAGTAATGTTAAGGATTCTAGATTGTTTGTTAAGAAAAATGAAATAAATTTTGGTGTTGCAAAAGCAAATAATCAAGGAATTGAAAAGGCTATTGATGATGGATGCAATCAAATTCTTATTATTAATAATGATGTAGAATTTGAGACAACTTTAATTGAAAAACTTTTAAAAGTACAAGTAGAAAAATGTTGTAGTTTGGTAAGTCCTAAAATGATGTATTTTGATAAACCTAATTATATATGGTACGCAGGAAGTTGGTTTGATAAGTATAAAGGTTATTTGCCTTTACATAGAGGAATGGGAGAATTGGACAAGGGAAAATATGCTGAAACTGTTGAGGTAGAGTATGCTCCAACTTGCTGTTTATTAGTAAAAAAAGAAGTGTTTAAAGATGTTGGCTTAATGAATGAAAAGTATTTTGTCTATTTTGACGATACAGATTTCTCTTACAGAGTTTGGAAGAGAAGTCAACATAAAATTTTTTATTATCCTGATGTAGAATTTTATCATAAAGTTGGAAGTTTAACAAAATCATTTGACAAGCAAAAAGAAAGAGCCTATAGAGGTGATTTTTTTATAAAACAGAATACAAAAAACCATGTGTATTTTTTAAAACAAATAGGAGGTATTTTTTCATTTTTCTTTATTTTTTGGTTGTTTTTTAAAAACAATATTAAATTTGTGATTAATTCTCAAATCAGGAAAAATTTCTCTACTTGGTGGTTGATTAATAAATCTTATTTTGAAGGTATTTTAATGAAATAATGAAAAGAAAAGTAGCGATTATTGATACTCTTGGAGCTCATGGAGGTTCTTTCCATTTTTATACTTTTGGACAGTGTATTGGATTGACTAATGCTGGTTTTCAGCTTAGTTTGTATACTAATAATAAGACTGATAACCCTCATTTAAAAGGAGTTAAGTTCTATTCCTTTTATAATAACTTGTTTTCATCTAGATATAAATGGATTAGTGGTTTAAGGTGGATAATTGGAACTTTAAAGTCTGTACTACACGCAAGACTGCATGGTATTTCCGTTTTCCATTTCCATATTTTTTATACTAATATTTTGATTTTGTTTAATCTTCTTTTAGTTAAGCTTCTTTTTGGTAAAGTTGTGCTTACAGTTCATGATGTCACTTCATTTGCGGATGCAAACGAATCAACAATTATTTCAAAATTTATTTATAAGTTAACTGATGTAGTCTTGACTCATAATGCATTTAGTAAAAATGAAATCATTAAAGTGACTTCTATATTATCTAGCAACATTTACATTATACCGCATGGGAATTACACTCCATTTATTTCTATTCAGAATGATAAAAATAATTCAAAACAAAAATTAAATTTACCAAATGATAGTACAATATTACTCTTTTTTGGTATGATTAAAAAAGTAAAAGGACTCGAAATACTTTTAGAAGCATTTAATAAAGTTGTAGATACAAATTCTGATATTATATTGCTTATTGCTGGAAAGCCTTGGGAAAATGACTTTGCTGAATATCAAAAGATAATAGATAGAAATAATCTCTCTAAAAATATTATTCTACATACTAAGTTTATACCTCATGAGGATGTTGAACATTATTATTGCGCATCAGATTTAGTTGTATTGCCTTATAAAAAGATTTATCAAAGTGGTGTTTTAATGATGACTCTAAGTTATGAAAGGCCAGCTATTGTATCTAATTTACCTCCTTTTATGGAGGTAATTTCTGATAATGAAAATGGGTTTTTATTTGAGACAGAAAATCCAAACGATTTAGCTAATAAATTAATTGAGATTTTGGCTGATAAAAAGAATTTAGAAAGAGTTAGAAAGAAAGGTGCAGAATTAATAAATACAAAATATTCATGGGATGAAATAGGCAGACTGACGAAGTTAGCATATGAAACTCTTTAATTTTGTATTTTTACCAAAATATTAAATATGAAAAGTAGAATTAAAAGCATTATTAAAAGTTCTCTAGAAAATCATACTAGAGTTTTGAATGATTCTAATCTACAAGTTAATATTAAAAGAATTGTAACTAATAGTATTGATGCTTTCAAGAATAATAAAAAGATACTTTTCTGTGGGAACGGTGGTAGTGCTTCTGATGCTCAGCACATTGCATCTGAACTTAGTGGTAGGTTTTATAAGGACAGACCTCCTTTAACTGCAGAAGCATTGCATGTAAACTCGTCATACATGACTGCTGTTGCTAATGATTATGGTTATGAGGAAACTTATGCGCGAATGGTTGAGGCAACTGGAAGAGAAGGAGATATTTTAGTTGGAATTTCTACTTCTGGGAACTCTCCAAATGTAGTTAAGGCTATATTGAATGCTAAAGAAATTGGAATGTTAACAGTTGGTTTTACAGGAATTAAAGGAGGGAAAATGAAAGAGATTTGTGATATAATGATACAAGTTCCTTCTGATGATACACCTAGAATTCAAGAAGTTCATATTTTAGTTGGGCATATTATTTGTCAGCTTATAGAAGAAGAAATGTTTCCTAATGCATAGTTTAGATACCCTTTTTTTAGATAGAGATGGTGTTATAAATAGAAAGATAGAGGCAAGATATATCCGTAATTCTAATGAATTTGAATTTATCCAAGGAGCATTAGATTCTATCTCAAAACTTACGAAACTATTTAAAAGGATTTTAATTGTCACAAATCAACAGGGAATAGGAAAGAATATAATGACAGTAGATGATTTAAATTTATTGCATAGTTTTATGACTTCTGAAATTGAAAAATTAAATGGAAAAATTGACAAAATATATTTTTGCCCACATTTAGTTGCTGAAAACTGCAATTGTAGAAAGCCAAATCCAGGATTGATTAAGCAGGCAATTGCTGATTTTCCTGAGATAGATCGTGATAATTCTTATTTAATTGGGGATTCAGATTCTGATATTGAGGCTGGAAACCGCATGAATTTAAATACAGTAAAAGTAGATAATGAATACACTCTTGCTAAATGGACAACTGAATTAATGTCTGTTATTGAATAAAATTCTTAGTTTTACAGAAAAACAAGAAAAGTGCTCAACTTATGTTATAATATTTTTTTTACATTCGTAACATCATTTTTGATTACTTATGTAGCCATTCCTAAAGTTATCTCTTTTGCTCAGCAATTTAGGCTAACTGATGTTGCAGGTAAAAGAGCAGTACATGAGGGAAGCACTCCTATTTTTGGAGGGATTGCAATTTTCTCAGGTATTATTTTCTCTTTATTATTTTGGGCAGAGTTAGAAAACATTCAATTCTTATTAGCTAGTTTTCTTATTGTTTTCTTTGTTGGTGTAATTGATGATTTACTTAATTTATCACCTTTAAAAAAGTTAGTTGGACAGATTATAGCTGTCTTGATAGTTATTTATTTAGGTGAATTAAAAATAGATAGTATGCATGGAGTATTAGGTCTGACAAATCAAATGCCAGATTGGATAAGTACTGCGTTTACTATTTTTGTTGTAATTGTTATCACAAATGGATTTAATTTAATTGATGGTGTGGATGGTTTAGCTGGGGGTATTGGTATAATCTCAGCTTCTTGTTTTGGCTTTATTGCCATTTTAATGCATCAAAGTGATATGGCAATTATTGCTTTTTCATTGGCTGGAGCATTATTAGCTTTTTTAAGATATAATTTTAATCCAGCTAAAATTTTTATGGGTGATACTGGCTCATTAGTTGTTGGAATGATATTATCAGTTTTAGCAATAAATACAATAAAGATTGGATTAATAACTGAGGATTTTAAGCTGCCTAATAAAGGTCCATTAATGGCGATAGTTTTTTTAGCAATACCACTTTTTGATTCTTTACGAGTTTTTATTGCTAGAATAATTAAGGGTCGCCATCCTTTATATCCAGGAAGAGGACATATTCATCATGCGTTATTGGATTTAGGGTTTGGACATAAAAGCACTGCTTTAATTTTGTATTTTACAAGTATCCTGCTAATATTTGTGGCATATTATTTATTAGAAATTAATTTGAATTTAAGTATTGCTGTTTTGACTTTTGTCAGCTACATTATACTGCTTATTCCATTCTATATCCTTAGAAAAAGAAAATGAAAAGATTAGTTTGTGGTTTATTTTTTTTAGCTTTTAATTTAGCTAACGCACAGCATACAAATCTTTTTTTAGGCAATGCTTATTCTAGTAATTTTAATCATTTAATTTATAGTAATGATGTTAATTATCATACTTCTTTCAAACCTCTGATTAAGTCAGATTTAAACTTTAATACTGAATCAATATTAGAAAATAATTTTTCATGTAATTATCAGAATCTCTTTTTAAGAAAAATGTTTTCTGAGCATCTAATAATAATGAAAGGTAATGATTATAAAGTTACAGCCTCTCCAATGATTAATTTTTCAATGGGAAATGAATTAATAGAAGGAAAGAGTACCATGATAAATACAAGAGGCATTATTGTTGTAGGAGATTTAGGCAAAACAATTTCATTCTACACTTCATTTTTTGAGAATCAGGCTGTAGTTCCAAATTATGTTGATGCTTTTGTAAGGAGAAATAAAGTAGTTCCCGGGCAAGGCTATGCTCGTGATTTTAAAGAAACAGGTTTTGATTATGCTATGTCTTCTGGATATGTGAGTTATAGGGTGAATAAAATGTTTGTTGTTCAGTTTGGACATGGGAAACATTTTATTGGTGATGGTTATCGATCCCTTTTGTTATCGGATAATACTTTTAATTACCCTTATTTAAGAATACAAACAACCTTTGGTAATGTACAATATACTAATTTATATGCTGAGTTTATGGATATAAATTATTTTACAACTCATAGAGTTAGTAATAAGGATCAGATGGGCTATCCAAAAAAGTACATGTCATCTCATTATTTAAGTTTGAATGCTACAAAGAGATTCAGTTTAAGTTTGTATGAAGCTGTTGTTTGGCGGATGAATCATGCGCCAGGTAGTAGAGGTTTTGATATAAATTATCTGAATCCTATTGCTATGCTAAGACCAATTGAATTTTCAGTAAATTCGCCTGACAATGTATTAGTTGGTATTAACACAAAATATAAGTTGCCTTTTTCATCTTACTTATACGGGCAAATTATTTTGGATGAATTTAGTTTAACAGATTTACGCCAGGATAATAGTTTCTGGGCGAATAAATATGGATATCAGTTAGGATTTAAAATGTTTGATTCTTTTACGGTTAAGAACCTAACTCTCCAATCGGAGTATAATTTAGTCAGACCTTATACTTATGCTCATCATAATCCTGAGCAGAACTATGCTCATTACAATCAGCCATTAGCACATCCCTTAGGAGCTAACTTTTCTGAATTTTTAGTTATGGCAAATTATAAATGGAAAAGATTTGAAATTGATGCTAAAATAATGTTTTCTAAATATGGCGGAGATTTTAAAGGAGATACACTCTCTTATGGAAATGATTTATTTATGTCAACAGGAAATTATGCTGAAGAAGAAGGGTTAGTTGGAATGGGAAGTGGTAGGCCTTCTGATTTTGGAATAGAGATGTATCAAGGAAATTTAACTGAGGTTAATTATAGTTCATTAAATGTTAGTTATGTTCTTAACCCAAAAACTAATCTTAAAATTAACATTGGAATTATAATGAGAGATGAAGTAAGTGAGGAAGCTAAAATTAAAACTAATTTTATTAATTTTGGATTAGTTACTGATTTAACTAATCATTATTACGATTTTTAATGGCTTATATATTAGCAATTGAAACAACTACAAAAAATTGCTCAGTTGCACTTTTTGATGATGCAAAACAACTTGCACTAAAAGAACTAGTCTCTGAAGGATATTCACATGCTGAAAAGCTCACAATATTTATTAAAGAGGTTTTAAGTGAAGGGAAAATTTCTATTAATAATCTTAATGCTATTGCTATAAGCCGGGGACCTGGTTCATATACTGGTTTAAGAATTGGAACATCTACTGCTAAAGGTTTGTGTTATTCACTAGATATTCCTTTAATTGCTATTTCTACATTAAAAGCTATGGCTTTAGGTATTTCTAAAAATTATGATTTCCCCTTGTATTGCCCGATGATAGATGCTAGAAGGATGGAGGTTTATTCTGGAATATATGATTCAGAAAATAATGAAATTAGAGGGGCAGGTGCAGACGTGGTAGGGGTTAGTACTTATGCGGAATATTTAAAAAATGAAGTCCTATTTTTTGGTGATGGCGCATTAAAATGTGCAGATATAATTAGTAATGAGAATGCAAATTTTATCGAATGGTATCCTTCAGCAAAAGATATTCGGACTTTAGCATTACAAAAATATTCAAATAACGATTTTGAAGATGTTGCTTATTTTGAGCCATTTTACCTTAAAGATTTTTTAGCAGGAAAGAAGAAAAGTTAGTTTCTTCTTTTCCTTTTTGCAGCAGCATTAAATTTTTTTTTAAACGAAGATACACCTCCACTGCTTTCTCCACTAGAATTTCTTCTTGATGATCCTCTAGAATCAGATCTTCTTCCGTCTCTACTCCTCCTTCTTTTTCTATCTAATGGTTCTGAATATGAGCCACCATTTCTTGTTCTTCTTCTCTCAATTCCTCTACTTGATTTTGTTCCAGGAGCTTGAGAAACTTCTACATTTACTCTATTCCCATTCCAATTAGCATCTATTAAGCCACTCATAATATCAGCTTCAAAATCAGTTGGAACTTCAAAGAATGAGAATTTTCTCATAATGTCAATCTTGCCGATAGGAATATTTCTATTACGTGTGTACTCATTAATTAATCCAATTAAATTATGAGCTTGTAAATCTTTTTCTTTTCCTAAATTGATAAAAAATCTTGTATGTCCAGCTTCCGCATGACCAGTTCTTTCTCCTCTCTTTCTATTACCTCTATCCTTCCTGTCATTCTTGTTGTTATTTACAGTAACATTTAAATCTTTTGCATTCTTGTAAAATGCTAGGAACCTATTAAATTCTGTAGAAACAAAATGTTTGATAATTCCTTCTTTGTCAAGGTGCTTTAATTTCTTTTCAATTGACGGTAAGTATTTGTCAATTTGATGATTTACATCAGCAGCCACTACTTTGTCAATTAACTTCATTAATTGTATTTGACAAATTTCATCACCATTCGGTAATTTTTTAAGAATCAAATCACGCTTAATCATTCTCTCGATTGACTTTAATTTTCTTCCCTCTCTACTGTGTGCAATAATAATAGAAATACCTTTGTTTCCTGCTCTTCCAGTTCTTCCAGATCTATGAACATACACTTCATTATCGTCAGGTAAGTTATAGTTGATAACATGTGTTAATTCATTTATATCAATTCCTCTTGCAGCAACATCAGTAGCTACTAGTAATTGAATGTTCTTCTTTCGGAATTTTCCCATTACATTATCTCTTTGTGCTTGAGATAATTCTCCATGAATTGCATCAGCATTATATCCATCTTGCATTAATTTATCTGAAATATCAGCTGTTTCTCTTCTTGTACGGCAGAATACAATTCCGTAGATCTCAGGGTTTATATCACAAATTCTTCTTAATGCTTTGTATCTATCTCTTGCTTGCACCATATAATAATGGTGCTCAATATTTTTTGCTCCTTCATTTCTACTTGCAACTTCAATTTTTTTTGGGCTATGCATATAGTTTTTACTAAGTCTCATTACCTCTTTAGGCATAGTTGCTGAAAATAATAGTGTTTGTTTGTCTTCTGGTGTTTCAGCTAAAATTGTGTCCAAATCATCTTTGAAGCCCATGTTTAACATTTCATCAGCTTCATCTAAAACAACAAATTCAATATCCTGTAGTCTAAGAGCTTTTCTGTTGATTAAATCAATAACTCTACCAGGTGTACCAACAACAACTTGAGTTCCTGCTTTTAATGATTTCATCTGAGGAACAATACTCGCCCCACCGTAAACAGGCGTGATTTTTAATCCTTTAATGTATTTAGCAAACGTATCCATGTCTTTTGCAATTTGAAGGCAAAGTTCTCTTGTTGGAGCTAAGATAATTACTTGAGGTAATTTCCTATTAACTTCAACTTTATGAAGAACTGGTAGTCCAAATGCAGCAGTTTTACCTGTACCAGTTTGAGCTAATGCTATAAGGTCAGTTTCATTTTCCAATAAATATGGAATTGATTCTTGTTGTATTGGTGTTGGTATATCAAAACCTAAATCAGCAATAGCTTTTTGTAAGTTTTTTTTCAGTCCTATTTCAGAAAATATCATGCTTAAAATTTTTGCAAAATTACTCTTATATAGGAGAATACAGTATTAAATATTAGATTTATGCAAATTATAAGTTTTCAACCCGTTAAAAACTAGTTATATTTTTGTTTTTTAATCTACTACAAAGTGTATTTTTGCATTCTAAATAATAAATCAAAATGAGTACATATAGGTTTTCTGACAGACACATTGGTCCAACAGCAAATGATATTAATGAGATGTTAAAAGTAGTAAATGCTTCATCTTTAAATCAATTAATTGATGAGACAATCCCTGAAAAAATTCATTTAGGAAGAGAAATGAATTTGCCTGATGCATTATCTGAAAATAGGTTTGTTGAGCATATGCAAGGAGTAGCTAAGAAAAATAAAAATTATCGTTCATATATTGGAATGGGATATTTTAATACGATACTGCCAGGAGTGATTCAAAGAAATATTTTGGAAAATCCAGGCTGGTATACAGCTTACACCCCTTATCAAGCAGAAATTGCACAAGGAAGGTTAGAGGCCTTATTGAATTTTCAAACTATGGTTGCTGATTTAACTGGAATGGAGATTGCAAATGCATCACTTCTAGATGAAGGAACTGCTGCTGCTGAGGCAATAGGAATGTTGTTAAGTAGTAGGAGTAGAGCTCAGAAAAAAGCAAATGTTGTAAAGTTCTTCATTTCAGAGTTATGTTACCCGCAAACTTTAGAAATTGTAAAAACTAGAGCAATTCCTTTTGGAATAGATTTAGTTATTGGCAATCATAATGAGATAAAACTTGATGATTCATATTTTGGATGTTTATTGCAGTACCCTGAAAAATATGGTGAAGTAATTGATTATTCTAAATTTGTAAAATCAGCTAAAGAGCATGAAATAGGAGTAGTTGTTGCAGCTGATTTATTAAGTTTAAGTTTATTGACTCCTCCAGGAGAATGGGGTGCAGATGTTGTTGTCGGCACTACTCAAAGGTTCGGTGTGCCTATGGGTTATGGTGGGCCTCATGCTGCTTATTTTGCAACTTTTGAGAAATATAAAAGAAGTATTCCTGGACGAATTATTGGGGTCTCAGAAGATGTTGATGGAAATAGAGCATTAAGAATGGCACTGCAAACAAGGGAACAACATATTAAAAGAGAAAAAGCAACTTCAAATATTTGTACTGCACAGGTTCTTTTAGCGGTAATGGCTGGGATGTATGCTGTTTATCATGGAGAGACAGGCTTGAGAAGAATTAGTAAAAAAATTCATTCGTTAACTGCTACTTTAGCTGAGGGTTTGACTCAGTTAAGTTATCATCAATTGAATGAAAATTATTTTGACACTTTAAAAATTGGAATTGGAAATGTATCAATGGAAAATATCAAAACCTATGCTGAAGACGCAAAAATTAATTTGAATTATATTGATGATGAAACATTATCTATTAGTATTGATGAAAAAGATGATTTAGAAAACATAAATGATATTTTGGAAGTATTTGCAAAAAGTTGTAATCATTCTGATTCTGCTGATTTGATAAAAGAAGTGTTGAGTGGTGATTATACTGAAGCAACTGCAAGAATTCCTGAAGTATTATATAGAAAATCATCATTTATGCAACATGAAGTATTTAATAAGTATCATTCCGAAACAGAAATGATGCGCTATATGAAAAGTTTAGAGAATAAAGATTTATCATTAACTCATTCAATGATTCCATTAGGTTCATGTACTATGAAGTTGAATGCTGCATCAGAATTGTTTCAATTGAGTTGGTCAGAATTTGGAAATTTACATCCTTTTGCTCCCTCACATCAAGCAAGGGGTTATCATATTATGTTTCATGAACTAGAAGAAATGCTTTGTGAAATTACTGGATTTGACGCTATGAGTTTGCAGCCAAATTCTGGAGCGCAAGGAGAATATGCTGGACTGATGGTTATTAGAGCTTATCATGAAAGTAGAGGTGATGAGAGTAGAAATATTTGCTTGATACCTTCTTCAGCACATGGTACAAATCCCGCATCAGCAGTTATGGCAGGAATGAAAGTTGTAGTTACGCAATGTGATGAAAGTGGAAATATTGATGTTGAAGCTTTGAGAGAAAAGGCTGCAGAATATAAAGATCATTTATCTTGTTTGATGATTACTTATCCTTCTACTCATGGAGTTTATGAAGAGCAAATAAAGGAGATCACAAAGATTATTCATGATTATGGCGGCCAAGTTTATATGGATGGTGCTAATATGAATGCTCAGGTTGGAATTACAAATCCTGCAATTATTGGAGCAGATGTTTGTCATCTCAATTTACATAAAACTTTTGCAATTCCTCATGGTGGTGGTGGTCCTGGAATGGGTCCGATTGGTGTTGTTGAGCATTTAAAGCCATTTTTACCAAATCATCCTTTAGTTAAGATGGGGGGAGAAAAAGGAATGTCAATTTCTTCAGCTCCTTGGGGTAGCGCTTTAGTATTGTCAATTTCTTATGCATATATAAAGATGCTTGGTTCACAAGGATTGAAGTCTTCAACAGAGGTAGCAATTTTAAATGCTAACTATATAAAAGAAGTGCTTTCAGAACATTTTGATATTTTATATACTGGTGACAATTCTAGAATAGCACATGAGATGATTGTTGATTTCAGGATGTTTAAAGTAGATGGTATAGAAGTAGTTGATGTGGCAAAAAGGCTGATGGATTACGGTTTTCATGCACCTACAGTTTCATTTCCAGTTGCAGGAACTTTAATGATAGAGCCTACTGAGAGTGAAAGTAAGGCGGAGATTGATAGATTTTGTGAAGCTATGATTTCAATAAAATCAGAAATTGATGAGGTTGTAGATGGAAAAGTAAAAGTTGAAGAAAGTGTATTGAAAAATGCACCTCATACTATTAATCTTGCAGTAAATGACAAGTGGGATTTTGTGTATTCTAGACAAAAAGCACTTTATCCTTTGAGTTGGGTAAAAGAACATAAATTCTGGCCAAGCGTAAGAAGGGTTAATGATGCTTTTGGTGATAGAAACTTTATTTGTACGTGTGCTCCAATTTCTGATTACATTTAGCAGATAAGACTTTATAGCTTTAGTATTGCTAATTGGGATACTTGTCTTATATTTGCAGCATAATAAATAATTTAAAAAACAAAAAAATGAAAAAAGTTTTACTTTCTGTTTGTGCTTTAGTGCTTGCAACTGCAACTTACGCACAATCAAATTTGGTGAACATGCCAAATGACAATTTAACAAAAGGGTATTCAACTATGTCAACTACTCCTAATTTTGTGCCTTCAGCTTCAGTAGCTGCTCCGGCAACAATTTGGTCAGATGATTGTTCTAATGCTTCTACTTGGGTTTTTACTAATTCTAGCACATTAAATATTGATTGGGCAATTGAGATGGACCCTAATGCTACACCGGCTGGAGGGACTTTAACGCCTATGGGTTCAGCGACAGCACAGAATGGGTTTATGATGGTAAGTTCTGATGCGGATGGTGGAGCAACTGATGCAGATGGTACTACTATTTCATGTGAGTTTACAAATGCAACTCCAATTGACTTAACTTTTTATCCAAATGTACAGTTAACATTTGAGCATAATTTCAGATGGTGGCATGACACTAGAATTGTAAGGATATCTCCGGATAATGGTGTAACTTGGGTTGAGATTGATGAAATTTCAAATGATCAATCTTATACGTACCCTAATCAATCTTCTGATAATCCTCACATGTCAACTTACGATATTTCTGCAGTAGCTGGAGGTCAATCAGAAGTTTTAGTTCAGTTTTATTACAATGACAATGATTGGTGGGCCTGGTATTGGGCAGTAGATGACATTGCTATTTCTGAACTGCCTGACAATTTAGTTGTTTCATCTGAAGAAGTAATGGGTGGTTGGTGGATAGGCTATCAAACTACTGGTGGTTTAGGTCAAGATTATACTTTTAATCCTATTTCACAAGCAACTGCTAATCCTTATGCTTTTGAGGCTGTTTTAAGAAACGGTGGAATTGGAACTCAAGATGTGACATTGAATGTAGAGGTTACTGAAGATGCTACAGGGACTAATGTATTATCAACAACTGCAAATGTATTGACAATTGCTGCTGGTGAGCAAGATACAGTAGCTGCAAACGCAACATTTACACCATCAAATACAGGTTTATATACAGTAGATATGTGGTCAGTAGCTGATTCTGCAGGACAAGGGTCTACTATTACTTATACTGACACTGCAACTAAAATGACAATGGTAACTGATTATATTTATGGAAAAGATTATGGGCAAGCTGATGGTTACTGGAGATTAAACAGACCTACAGGTGGTTTTGAAGTATCTTCTACTTACGATATTTTTGCTGCTGACGAATTATATTCTGTAGACGTTCATATTTCTGATTGGTCAATAGTAGGATCTGTAGTATATGCAACTCTATATGAAGAAGATATTTCTGGTGGAGATCCGATTCCGTTAGATGTAACTGATGATTATACTATCACTGCGGCTGATTTAGGCGCATGGGTTAATATCCCATTTCTTTCTCCTCAATCATTATTAGCAGGAACAGGGTACAGAATTTCTGTTGGTGCAACTCAACATCCTACTGACACTGTTGGTATTGATATGTCAGGATTAGGAGAGTATTCCTCACAAGGTATTTGGGACAATGAAAATGTTTTTGATGGAACAAGTGGAGCGCAATGGTGGACTATTTCCGATATTCCAATGTTAAGAATGAACTTTAATCCGTCAACTATTTCTGCCGTTACTGATTTTAAACAAACAATCTTTAATGTTTTCCCTAACCCATCAAATGGTGAGTTTGTAATTGCTTTAGATGCTTCTGCTAAATATGATGTAATTATTACTAATGTTTTAGGGCAGACAGTTTACTCAACTTCAACTAATACTATGGAAACTAATATTGATTTATCAAACTTTGATAAAGGTATTTACACTGTTGAGTTAAAGAATAATGATGCGACATTTACTGAGCAAGTTATTATTGATTAATTTTTAAATTATTTTAATTAATAAGAGCCCGGTTTATCCGGGTTTTTTTATGATTAATTTTTCATACATTTACACACTTAATAATTTTAATAAACAAATAATGAGAAAAATTTATATTTCTATTTGTGCTATAGCTATTTCAATTAGTTCTATTGCACAATCGTCTTTGGATGCTTTTACGGTATCCAAAGCAAAAAAATCTAATAAATCAATTCTAATGAATGCTGAAAAATCTGCTCCTTTTTGGTCAGAAGATTTTGCAAATGGTATTCCAGCTACCTGGACTAATTCTACTGTACCTTGGGAATATAGAGGTATATTAACAAGCCCTTCTAACTCCACAGGAAGTCAAGGTGCTTATGCAAGTGCTGGTGCTCCTATAGTATCAGCAACTGCAGCTAATGGCTTTATTATTTTTGATTCTGATTACTATGATAATAATGGTACTGCTGGAGCTTTTGGATCTGGAATGTATCCCACTCCACACACTGGAGATTTAAAAACCGATATGATAGATATGTCAGCATATAATGATGTAATCTTAACTTTTAATTCCTACTACAGAACATTTGCTGGTCAAGCTTTTGTTGATTTCTATGTTGCAGGTGTTTTTGTAGAAAGAGTACAGGTGCATGCGAATATTGCTGTAAATGATGCTACGTTTACGGATGAAATAGCATTAGTAAGAGTTCCTTTTAGTGTTGTAGGCAATTCAGATGTTCAAATGAGTTTTGTATTTGAGGGATCAACAAATTCTAATAATGGTTTTACTGGCTATTATTTTTGGCAGATTGATGATTTAACTTTAGCAGAAACACCAGCAAATATTATTGAAATTGAGAATGTTGTTGTTGGCGGTTTCTGGATTGATTACGCTAACTATTCAGGTTTAGGTTTTAATGGTATTGTTGGCTTAGACTATACTGTTACTCCAACGTCTCAATTGGCAAATCATCCTTATGTCATTGAGGGTGTTCTAAGAAACTCAGGTGCTTCTGATCAATTATCTAATTTAAGATATGAAGTATTTGGAGCAGGAACTTATTCAGGCGCTTCTGCTTTAACTACTGTTCCTGCCTTTTCTCCAACAAATACTGTTGATTCAGTTATTGTAACAACTGCACCACCTTTATCTCCTGCTGTTGGAGCTTATGGGGTCGCTATCTGGGGTGAATCTGATTCTTCAGGTGTAATTACAGCTGTCTCAGATACAGCTTATAAGATGATTGAAATCTCAGAATATATATATGCTAAAGACTTAGGAGAAGCAAGTTCGAATAACTCATGGATTGTTGGTGGTCCTGGTGATCAGTGGCATTTTACAACACGTTTTGAGATGTATGCTGACGAGGCGCTTAGCGCATTAAGAGTATATATCACAGATGAATCTGTTGTTGGTAGTGAAGTAAAAGCTATATTGTATGAGTTGGATACAAATGTTGCTGCTTCTTCAGGAGGTGTAGTGCTTTTAGATGAATCTGACAATTATACGATTACAGCCAGTGATTTAGGTTCATGGGTTGATATTCCATTTGTTAGTCCTATAAATTTATTTAATGGTTATGCTTATGAATTTGGTATAGCAGGATTTCAACATCCAAGTGACAGTGTTTTTATTGGTACCACAGATAATTCGTTATATAATGGAGAACACTCAGTATTTGATGAGTTTGGTTTGAATCCAAATGACCCTGCAAATGTTGGAACGCCAACATGGTATTATCTTACAAGAGCCCCTATGGTTAGGATGAATTTTGACCCTTCTTTAATTGCTTCAGTTGAGGATGCTAAAGACGTGTCATTTAATGTTTATCCAAATCCATCATCAGGAGTTTTTAATATTGAATTGCCTACAAATAATAAATATGATATTTTAGTTACTAATACTTTAGGTCAGGTGGTATATTCTAATACTTCAACTGGTCTTATAACATCTATTGACCTTTCAAGTTTCTCTAAAGGCATTTATACTATAGATCTTGTGTTTGAAGATATTATATTTCATGAAAAGGTTATTATTGAATGATTGTGAGTCTTTAGTTAAAGCATTATTTATTGAGAATTAATACACACAAATATTAATACAAAAAGCAAAGAACAAAAAAAGCGAGATTAATTCTCGCTTTTTTGTGGTGCTACCAAGATTCGAACTAGGGACACATGGATTTTCAGTCCATTGCTCTACCAACTGAGCTATAGCACCAACTAAATTAGGCTGCAAATTTAATTCTTTTTTTTAGCTGAAGAAATTTTTAGACAAAATCATCATATGGCATTGTAATTTTATATTTTTGATAAAAATTTACATTCTCTGAAACTAATTATTGACATAGGTAATACTACTACTAAACTTGCTTTGTTTGATGGAAAAGAACTTAATAAGCATAAAGTTGTAGATAGATTAACATTAAAAACTGTGCAAAAGTTTGTTTTGTTAAAAAAGGTATCATCCACAATTTTATCATCAGTAAAAATTATTAACGATGAATTTTCTGAAGTAATAAATGAATTTAATGCAATTGTTTTATCTGAAAAAATTTCTTTACCAATTGTAAATAATTACATTAATCCATCTAGCTTAGGTAAGGATAGATTAGCTGCTGTTGTAGGTGCTTCCGTATTATATCCTCAAAAAGATGTTTTAGTGTTTGATTCAGGAACTTGTTTAACGATTGACTTTATAAATTCTGATAAAGAATATGTTGGTGGTAGAATATCCCCTGGAATTGAAATGAGATACAATGCTTTGCATACTTTTACGGATAAGTTGCCGTTAATTAAAAGTGAAAAAAGGGGATTAGTTATTGGTAATGATACTAGAACATCAATAATTAGTGGTGTACAGCAAGGAATATTAGCTGAAGTAAAGACAATAATATCAGAGTATAAAAGCCAAAATACGGATACAGTTTTTGTCTTTACAGGTGGAGATAGTTTTTACTTTGAAAAGGCATTAAAAAATAGCATATTTGTAATTCCTAATTTAGTGTTAATTGGGTTGAATGAAATTTTAGATTATAATGAATAAAATATTTAGTTTAGTTGTAATAATTAGTGGTATAGCATTGCAAACTTCTGCACAAATTGCTACTAGTTCTCCTTACTCTCGTTTTGGTTTAGGTGATTTACATCAAAATGTTCTTCCTGAATTTTTAGCATTTGGAGGAGCTTCAGCTGCCTTCAATAGCAGTTTAACTGTAAATCCGAATAACCCTGCCTCTTTTACTTCTTTTAAACCAAATTCTTTTCTATTTTCAACTGGTGGTTGGCACAAGACTACCAGAATGCAAAATAAAACTGAAAAACATACGGCAAATAATAATGCTTTTAGCCATCTTATTGTTGGGTTTCCTTTAACAGAAAATTGGGGTGCTAGTATGGGAATGTTGCCTTATAGTAGTGTCGGCTATGAAATAAATACTAGAGATGAAGACTATAATGCTGATATGAATTACTTTGGTGATGGTGGAATTAGTAAAATATATTTTGGAGGTGCGTATGAACCTGTTGAGAATTTCTCTATAGGATTAAAAGCATCTTATCTTTTTGGCGGACTCAACAGAAGAAAACAACTTATTTTCGATGATGAGACATTTATGAACAGTAGAGCAATTAGCACTATAAACCTAAAAGGATATTATTATGAATTAGGATTATTATATAAACATAATGTCTCAGAGGAAAAACAAATTTCTTTCGGCTTTACTACTAACAATGATTCTAAAATTAGATCTAAGAGAACTGAATTAGTCGAGTCTTTTGAGTATTCTGGATTTTTTGAAACACCTAAAGATACATTTGTTAACAAAATAGAATGGGGTGTTGTTAACTTACCAAAATATGTTTGTTGGGGTGTAACTTATAAAAATGGAAAAAAATGGCTATTTGTTGCTGATTATAGTATTCAAAATTGGGCTGATTATAGTTTACTAGATGAATCAGATGATTTAGCAAATAGCATGAAAATTGCTGGTGGAATGCAATTTACACCTGATTATAATTCGATTACTAAATATTTTAAAAGGATAGATTATCGTTTGGGAGCTTCTTATATTAATACGCCTTTATTGTTAGAAGGTAATCAATTAAAGGAAATGAGTGTTAGTTTTGGCTTTGGTATTCCTGTTAAAAAATCAAGAACAAAATATGATTTTTCATGTACAATTGGGAAAAGAGGGACAATAGAAGGGAATTTAATTAAGGAACAATTTGTTCGTTTAGGATTAAGTGTTTCTTATGATGGTATTTGGTTTGTAAAAAGAAAATATGATTAATAAAATTATGAAAAAGTTTTTAGTTTTAGTTGTTGCTATTTTAACAGTTTTTAGTGTAAGTGCACAAGGTAAATATGGTGCAGATGAGCAAAAATGCAAAGAGAATCTTTCAATGTTTAGGGAGTACTACAAACAGAAAAATTATGATGACGCTTACAATCCTTGGAGATGGGCTTATGTAAACTGCCCTCAGTCAAGTGGGAATATCTTTAAAAATGCACCTAAGATTTTAAAAGCTAAAATGAAATCTGATAAAGCAAATAAAACGTTTTATGTGGATACTCTAATGATGGTTTTTGATGATAGAATTAAGTATTTTGGTAAGGAAGGATATGTCCTTGGCGTTAAAGGTTATGAGTTAATTGTGGTTGATAAAAGTAGAAGTGAGGAGGCATTAGGTTATTTGAAGCGTTCAATTGAATTGGATGGTAATAAATCTAGTGTACAAGCAGTTTTTGGTTATATTAAAGCAATTGTAAATCTAGAGAAAGCAGGTCTTAAAGCAAAGTCTGATGTAATTGAGGCTTATTCAGTTGTTTCGGAAGTGATTGATTACAATATTGTTAACGAAACAAAAACAGCGGTTCACTTTGTTAAATATTCTGAGAAAGTTGAAAAGCTATTTACACCATATGCTAATTGTGATGATTTGATTGCATTATTCTCAGTAAAATTTGATCCAGCTACTGAAGATGTTAATTTACTTAAAAGAATTACTAAAGTATTAGATAATAAAAAATGTGCTGATTCTGATTTGTTTTTTAATGCTTCAAGCAGATTGTTTGAGCTAGAACCTTCTGCGCCATCAGCTAGTCAAATGTCAAAAATGAGTATAGCTAGAGGAAAATCGTCAGATGCAATTACTTTTGCAAAACAAGCAATTGATCTAGAGGAGGATGCAAATCAAAAAGCTATTTACTACTTAGGATTGGCAGATGCCTATCGTAATGGTGGTTCATATGCTTCAGCAAGAAATGCTGTATATACTGCGTTGGAGCTTAGAAATGGATGGGGAGAAGCCTATATGAATTTAGGTAATATCTATATTGCTGGTGCTAAAAAATGTGGTAGTGATTTTGATAAATCAACCGTTTATTGGGTAGCTGTTGATGCGTTTATTAAAGCTAGAGCGGATGAAGAAACTAGTGATAGAGCAAATAAAAGTATTAACACATATTCTAAGTATTTCCCTACAAAAGAAAATTGTTTCTTTAATGGAGTTGAAGCAGGAACGCCATATAATGTGCCTTGCTGGATCAATAAAACTACTACAGTTCGCACTCGTGATTAAATTATAAAAATGCGTTTTTTATTTTTTCTTGTTCTTACTTTTGTTTCGTGTTCAAACGATACTAAATTGGTTCAGGAATTTATCACTACTGAAGTTTTGCCAATTGAAAAGATTGAAGGAGCTGAAATGTTGCATACTGAGAATGGAAAACTAAAAGTAAAGATTATTGCTAGTACAATAGAACGATTCTATAATCAACAACCTCAACTTGTTTTCTCTAATCATTTAGTAGTTTATTTTTATAATGATTCTGTTTTGGTTCAGTCTACTTTAAAAGCGGAATATGCTGAAATCAATAACGAAAAAAAGTTAATGACAGCAAAAGAAAATGTTATTTTAACAAATATAGCAGGAAAAAAGTTGGAGTCAGAGGAATTGATTTGGGATGAAAAGAATAATAAGATTTATACTTATAAAAAAGTAAAAATAACTACAGGCAAAGAAGTGATAGAAGGAGAAGGCTTTGTTTCTAACCCTGACTTTACTCAATATTCAATTTCTAAAATACATGGATCTTTCAATTTTGAATCTCCAAACGATTAATCTTTAGTATTTTTACAATATGCTAATTACAGTCGCTATTATCTCTATACTTTTTTCTGCTTTTTTTTCAGGAGTTGAAATTGCTTTTATTTCTGCTAATAAATTGCAATTAGAGTTAGACAAAAACACTGGAAAATTCCCATCTAAAATAATTACTTATTTCACTAAGAATGAGTCTGATTTCATTACTACTATGTTGGTAGGAAATAATATCTCTTTGGTAGTTTACGGTATTGTTATGACTCAAATTCTAACCCCACTATTTACTAATTATTTTAATTCAGCATTCATGCTGCTACTAGCACAAACTTTCATTACAACTATGATTGTTTTAATTACTGCTGAATTTTTGCCGAAAGCAATTTTTAGAATTTTCCCTAATCAGATACTTAAGGTATTTTCGTTGCCAATTTGGTTGTTTTTTGTAATGTTTAGACCTTTAGCATTGTTAATGTTAAATTTAGCAAATTTAATTTTAAAATATGTTTTAAATCTAAAAATATCTAATGCTAAACAAGTGTTTGGAAAAACAGATTTGGATGATTTTTTAAGTAATGTCAAGTCAGCAGAAGGAATAGAGGACACAAGAGTTGAGGTTGAAATGTTACAAAATGCACTTGATTTAACTGACAAAAAGGTAAGGGAATGTATGGTTCCAAGAACTGATATTATAGCTATGGATTTTTTATCATCTATTAGTGATATAAAAGAGAAATTTATTGATACTAAGTTGTCGAAATTACTAATTTATAAAGGAACTATTGATAGAGTGATTGGCTATGTTCATTCCTCGGATTTATTTAAAAATCCAAAGAATGTGAAGTCTGTTTTGCTTCCTATATCTTTTGTTCCAGAAAGTATGTTAGCTATGGATATGCTTAATCAATTTATTGAAAACAATAAAGGTGTTGCCTTAGTTGTTGATGAATTTGGAGGAACTTCAGGAATGATTACGATAGAAGATGTTACTGAGGAGATTGTGGGAAATATAGTTGATGAACATGATATTGAAGAATTGATAGATGAACAACTATCAGAAAATACTTATAAATTACTGGCAAAAATTGATGTGGAGATGGTAAATAAGAAATACAATTTAGAACTTCCAGAATCAGATGAGTATGAAACAATAGCTGGTTTGCTATTGCATCATTTTGAAGAAATCCCAAGAATTAATGATGTAATAGAGCTTGAGGATTACCAATTTACCATCATAAAAGTAAATAAAACTACTATACAGGAAGTGCAATTAGAGCTTATTAATAGGTAGAAATTTCAAGTTAATGAAATTTTAATATCTTAAATAACAATTGTATATTCGCAATCTTTTAATAAATCAAAACAAAACAATGGCAACACTTGGAAGAATTAGAAATAGATCAGGATTATTATTAGCAGTAATTGGTATCGCAATGCTATCCTTCATTTTAGGAGATTTCTTAAAATCAACAAACTCAGGAGGAGGAAAAGGACTTTATGTAGGTAGTGTTTTAGGAGAAGATGTTTTAAGACAAAACTTTGAAATCAAAGTTGAAGAGGGTATTGAGAATTGGAAAAATCAAAATCAACAAGCAGTATTAAATCAAACTACAATTGGACAGATTAGAGCACAAATCTGGGATCAATATGTGAGGGAATTAATCATGAATAATGAGTTTGATAAATTAGGAATTGATGTTTCAGATGATGAGTTTTTTGAGCTTTTACAAGGAGCAAATGTTCATCCAGAAATTGCCAAGGTTCCTGCTTTTCAGGATCCTACAACAGGAAATTTTGATAGAACTAAAGTTATTTTGTATTTACAACAAATTGATCAAGATCAAACGGGTGATGCTCGCTCAAGGTGGATTGGATTCCAAAAATACCTTATTGGTTTGATAAAAACTTCAAAGTACAATTCATTGGTAAATAAAGCTATGTATGTTACTGATGAAGAAGCAAGAATTGATTTTAACTCGAATAGCCAAAATATAACGTTCAATTATGTTGCAATTCCATTTACATCAATTGATGATTCAGATGTTGAACCAACAGAAAGTGAGCTTAATACTTATTATAATAATCATAAAGATGATTACACTCAAGAGGCATCAAAAGATGTTGATTTTGTAGTGTATTCAGTTGTCCCATCAGTAGAAGATGATGCGACTACTAAAGCTGAAATTACTGATTTAGTTGCTGATTTTGAAACTTTTGAAGATTATGAATCGATGGCAAGAAGAAATTCTGACAATACAAATTCAAGATTCATTTTTACTACTGAAGATGGATTGCAAGATAAAAATTGGAAAGCACTTTTTAATGCAAAGGAAGGTACTGTTTACGGTCCTTATCAAGCTAGCCAAGGTGTTTATAGAATTGCAAAATTAGCTGATGTGCAAAACAGAGCAGATTCGGTTGAAGCAAGACACATCTTAATTAAGCCAACTCAAAATATGAGTATGGATTCAGTAAATAAAAAGATAGATGCGTTAAAATTGGCTATTGAGGGGGGTGCAGATTTTGCTGATTTAGCTCAAAATAATTCAGAAGATAAAGGTTCCGCTATTAAAGGAGGTGATTTAGGTTGGTTTTCAGAAGGCGCAATGGTAGATGAATTTAATGAAGCATGTTTTACATCTAATAAAGGCGATATATCTGTAGTAACTTCTCAATTTGGTGTGCATTTAATTGAAGTAACAAAAACAAGTAGAAAAGTAAAGAAAGTTAAAATTGCTTATATTGATAGAGTAGTTGAACCAAGTACAGAAACTTTTAATACTTATTATACTAAAGCAGCTCAATTTGCTGGAAAAATTTTAAATGAAGGTATTCCTTTTGACTCCTTAATTGCTGAAAATAATTTAGTTAAAAGAAGCGATAGTAAAGTAACTTCTAATAAACAAGCGATTGTTGGTTTGCCAAATTCAAGAGAAATGGTAAGATGGATGAATACTAATAAGACTGGAAGTGTTTCTGAAGTATTTCAATTTGATAACTCTTACGTAGTAGCTTATTTAACTAAAGAATATCTAGAAGGAACTACAGAATTAGAAGATATTAAAGAGCAGATTTCTGCTTTAGTAATAAAAGAAAAGAAAGCTAATAAAATTACTGAAAGCATTACTGAAGCCAATGATTTAGCATCAATTGCATCTAGTAATTCAACTATTATAGTTAGTGCTCAAAAAGCTACTATGGCTAATTTAAGTGTACAAGGAATTGGGTATGAGCCAGAGTTAGTTGGTAGTATTTTTGGAGCTGATGTGAATTCAATTTCAGGTCCAATTATCGGTAGTAATGCAGTATATTTTGTTGAAGTAACTGCTATTGATGATGAGAAACTAGAAGGTAATTTCTCACAACAAAAAACTAAGATACTAAAGCAAACAAGTTCTGCTGCTAATGGACGATCTTATAATGTATTAAAGGAGACAGCTAATGTTAAAGATAACAGATCAGACTTCTACTAAAATTTAAATAAAAAGTTAACAGTGCCTATCAGAAATGATGGGCATTTTTTTATCTTAAAATCTGTAAGCGGTAAGAATCAAGATTTAAGAAAATGAAAAGTAGGATAGTAAAACCTATAAGTGAAGACCCTCCATAACTAATAAAAGGAAGAGGAATACCAATTACTGGCACTAAACCAATTGTCATTCCTATGTTTATAAAAAAGTGCATAAATAGTATAGTAGCAACACTATATCCATATATTCTGCTAAAGTTTGATCTTTGCCTTTCAGCAAAAAAAGTATTCGTAATAAAAGACCTATAAATAACGATACAAAAAACAGACTGCCAATAAACCCCCATTCTTCACCTATTGTACAAAAGATAAAGTCAGTACTTTGTTCAGGCACAAAATCAAATCTAGTTTGAGTTCCGTTTAAAAATCCTTTTCCAGACAATCCTCCACTTCCAATAGCAATTTTGGATTGTATTAAGTTGTACCCAGCACCATGTGCATCAATTTTCTTTCCTAATAATATGTCAATCCTTACCTTCTGATGGGTTGCTAGGAAGTTATCAAACATATAATTTACACTTAAAACAAATGCGATTGAAGCTATTAAAATACTACCAAGTGCAATAATTTCTTTTATTTTTTTTCTAGAAATTAGAAAAATAATAAAAGCAATTCCGCTTAAAATACTTACTAGAAGAATTTGATCTAATAGTAAAGAAAGAATGAATAAAATAGCAACAATTAAGCCAAAGATAAGTATGTTTCCTGACAGTCCCTCTCTGTATAATACTAGTACAAAAGATGCATAAACTAATGCAGTACCTAGGTCATTTTGTAAAATAATCAGTAAAAATGGAAGTAAAATTATTCCATAAGTTTTCAATTTATCCTGTAAGTCAATGTACTTGCTATGAATGTTATTGTAGTACTTTGCTACAGCTAATGCTGTGGCAAATTTTGCAAATTCAGAAGGTTGAAATTTAAAAGACCCTAATTCAAACCAAGATGTTGCTCCACCTATCATTGCTCCCCGAAAAAGCACCACTATCAGTAGTAGAATTACAACTGCATAAATTAAATAAGTTAAAGAATAGAAAAACTTCCAATCAATTATAACTATTAGAAAAGCAAGCAGTGCGGCAACTCCTGTAAATAGAATTTGTTTTCCGTATCTGCTTGATAGGTCAAAAGTAAATGAAGTATCAGCATTATATTGTGAAGCATAAATATTAAGAATACCAAGAAACACTAGTATTCCATAAAGTAAAACGCTTACATTATCAATATTGTCAAATATTTTTTTTGCCCTTCTCATTTAATCTACCTTAATTAGATTACCTTCTAGTATAAACTTCTCTTGATTGCTGTTTGAAATATTCTTATTGATGTATTTATCAATCATCAATGATGCAATTGGAGCTGCCCAAGTAGAGCCCCAACCTCCATTTTCAATATAAACTGAAATAGCTATCTTAGGGTTATCTTTTGGAGCAAAAGCAATAAAAATTGAATGATCTTCTCCGTGTGGATTCTGAGCTGTTCCTGTTTTTCCACATATGTCAAGGTTTAGAATTTGACTATTTTGAGCTGTACCATCTTCCCCTGCTGTAACTTTTAGCATCCCATCAATTATAGGATCAAAATATTTGGCTTCTATGCTGCAATATTTCTTTCTTATAAAGTTAGTGTCAATATTTTCCTGCCCAGATATTTCTTTTATAATATGAGGAGTATAGTAAAACCCTCTATTAGCTATAATAGCAATCATGTTTGCCATTTGTATTGGTGTAAGTAATAATTCTCCCTGGCCAATTGCCATTGAGATAACAGTATTTGCATTCCAACTTCCTCTATATATTTTTTCAAAATAGGATGATTTTGGCAACTTTCCAGGAGACCCAGAAATAAAGTCATTATTCAGATAATTCCCAATACCGAAACTAGAAACATGTGAGTGCCAGTTGTCATAAGCCTCAATAGAAGAATTAAATTTATTAAAGTACTTTTCATAAGCTCCACAGAAATAAGCATTACAAGATATTTCAATCGCCTTTTTTAAACTTAAGGGTGTTATATGTGGATGACATCCTATAAACCTTCCTTTTATCCCAAACGTATACCCCATATCTCCTTTGCAATTGAAATTAGTGTTAATAGTAATTCCCTTTTCTTGCAAAGCAATTAACCCATTAATTAATTTAAAAGTTGATCCTGGAGGGTATGTCCCTTGTAATGCTCGATTAAAGAGAGGTTTATTTTTATCTTCTGAAAGAGCCTTATAGTTCTCTGATCTTTTCCTCCCAATAAGTAAATTAGGGTTATAAGTAGGTGCTGATATTAAAGATAAAATCTCACCCGTTGATGGTTCAATTGCAACTATTGCGCCAACTTTATTTTGCATTAGCTTCTCTCCATATTTTTGAAGTTCAATATCAATAGTTGATTTTAGTATCTTTCCTGCAATTGGCAGTGTATCAAACTTACCATCCTGAAATTTACCTTGATCTCTATTATGAACATCCACTAACTTTATTGCCATTCCTTTTTCCCCTCTCAATTCCTCTTCATAAGCAGCTTCAATTCCACTTACTCCATGCAAATCACCTTTGGTGTAATAAGTATCAGTTTTAGCTTTAGTTCTATTTATCTCCCCTAGGTATCCAACCAGGTGGGTGGCTGAGTTGGTTGGATACTCACGCATAGTCAGTTTTCTTAAGTAAAACCCATGGAATTCATAAAGACTCTCGCCAAGTGTGCTTGAGTTTTCTTTACTTATGTGCTTGATAAAAACACTTTCTTTGTATTTGGAGTACTCAGTAGCTTTTTTGTATTTTTCTAAAAAATCTTCCTTAGTGATGTCAACTAAAGCACAGAATTTTAAAGTATCAATAGTTCTATTATCAAGATCTTTTGGGACAATCATTAAATCATAAGCAGGTACATTTGCTACAATTAAAACACTGTCTCTATCATAAATAAGCCCTCTTACAGCATTTTGAACATCATACCGCAAAACATTATTATTAGCTGAGAATTTGTAATTTTCATTAATTACTTGAATGTAAAAAAGTTTGGATAAAAAGATAAAGGCAACCAGCATAATAATTCCTGCAACTACTTTATACCTAATTTTATACTTTCTCATTTCTTCTTATTCTTAAACAATTCCATTATTAAAATGAGAATAAGTGTAAGGATGCTACTTGAAACAATTTTTGCAAATATGGAGACATTAAAGATTAAATGTTCTAAAGAAAATAATACTGTATTATGTATTATAATAAGTAGAAAAGCGTATGTGATAAATGGTTTGCTTCCAATTTTAGGTATAGATATTTCGTCATAATCGCCTAGGATATTATGAGGAATACTTATCCTGGAAATGGCAGGTTTTATAAAAGCCAAGAGAACAGTTGCAGTAGAATGAAATCCTAAACTTCCTGAAAATAAATCAATAAAAAACCCTAAGAAAAAAGCATATAAAAGTAAAAACCACTTTGGTGTTTTTAGAGGTAAACTAAGTATTAAAGCTAAATATAAATAAGGGTTGATATAGCTGTAAAAAAGAACTTCATTCAATACTAATACTTGTAATAAAACAAATAAAGGTAGTAAACTAAGATATTTTAAATAGTGCTTATTCATGTTTTATTAATTGTTCAAGTTTAAGTTGTTCTTCTGATTGTGTAGAGTTAACAACATAAACATATCTGAGGTTGTTAAAATCTTCAAAAAGACTAATATTTATGCTATAAAATCCATCATCTGAATTTTTTGAGAAATCAGCTATTGTACCAATATTTACACCTTCAGGAAAAATATTGCTGTAACTATTTGTAATAATTGTATCCCCTTTGTTTAGTGGAATATGAACCGGTAAATCATTTATTACTGCAGTTCTGTAATCAAAACCTTGCCATTTTAGTATTCCCGTATGCATATTCTTTTTAAGAAAAATTCCTGTTGCAGCTTTTTTATGTAAAAGAGAAAGCACTAAGCAATAATTTTTACTTACAGAATGCACTACGCCAATTACACCTTCATTTGTAATAACTCCCATTCCATTTTTTATTCCGCTTTTACTGCCTTTATTTAGTGTTATAAAATTATTTCTTTTATTTACTGAGTTATTTATCACTTTTGTTGCAATGTAATTATAGTTTTTATTTTGAATTAATAAAGAGTCAGTAAAATGTTCAGTGTTATTTACAATAGAATGCAGCTTTGCATTTTCACTAATAAGATAATCATTAGTTTCTTTAAGTTCTAAATAGTCAGAAAAACTTGATGTTGAATTGTAGAAAGCGCTAGTATATTGAGTGCTGAATTCAATTGTTTTAGATGCTTGAAAACTATTATTTTGTAAAAGTAAGGTAATTGAAACACCTTCTATTAAAATAAATAATAATAGAAATTGATTGATTTTGATAAACCGTAAAAGGTTATGCATTTGCTCTTATCGGCTATTGAATTAGGAAAGTATAATTATCAGTATTTTTCAGTGCAATTCCAGTTCCTCTAGCTACTGCTCTTAAAGGATCTTCTGCTACATAAACAGGTAATTTTGTTTTCTTTGAAATCCTTTTATCCAAACCTCTTAACATTGAACCACCTCCTGTTAAATATAAACCTTCATTATAAATGTCAGCAGAAAGTGCTGGTGGAGTATTGAAAAGAGCACTCATTACCGCTTCTTCAATTTGTTCAATTGAATTATTTAGTGCTCCTGCTATTTCCTTGTAAGTTACAATTACTTCTTTAGGTATTCCACTCATTAAATCTCTACCATGTACAGGATAGTTAGCAGGTGGTTCTTCTAATTCAGTTAATGCAGAGCCTACATTGATTTTTATTTGCTCGGCCATAATATCGCCTACAGCAATATTGTGCCTAGTTTTCATGTAGTTTTTTATGTTGTCAGTAAATTCATCTCCAGCAACTCTAATGGATTTATCACAAACAATTCCTCCTAATGATATGACAGCAATTTCAGTTGTCCCGCCACCAATATCAATAACCATATTTCCTTTTGGCTCAAGCACATCAATACCGATACCAATAGCTGCTGCCATAGGCTCGTGTATTAGCCAAACATCTTTCGCACCTGCATGCTCGGCTGAATCAATTACGGCTCTTTTCTCCACTTCAGTTACTCCTGAAGGAATACAAATTACCATTTTTAGAGATGGTGAAAAAATGGATCTTTTCTTTTGAATCATATCAATAAAGCCTCTTATCATTTGCTCTGAGGATTGGAAGTCAGCAATTACTCCATCTTTAAGCGGACGCAAGGTTTCAATCTCTTTATGCGTTTTTCCGTGCATTTGTTGTGCTCTTTTCCCAATAGCCACTATCTCAGCTGTTCTAATGTTTTTGGCAACAATTGATGGTTCATCCACAACTACTTTGTCGTTATGAATAATTAGTGTGTTTGCAGTTCCTAAATCAATAGCAATTGCTTCCTGCATAAAATCAAACCATCCCATATTCTTTATTTTTTAATGTTTAAAATGTCTTGTTCCTGTTAGTACCATTGCCATATTGTTAGCGTCACAATAATCAATTGATAACTGATCTTTTATTGATCCTCCTGGTTGAATTACTGCTTTTATTCCTGAATTATTTGCTAGTTCCACACAATCTGGGAAAGGGAAAAAGGCATCTGAAGCCATTACAGCACCATTCAGATTAAATCCAAATTTTTTGGCTTTATCAACTGCTTGTTTTAGCGCATCTACTCTTGATGTCTGACCAACTCCACTTGCGTATAATTGCTTTCCTTTTGCAAATACAATAGTATTTGATTTAGTGTGTTTGCATATTTTTGATGCAAATACTAAGTCAGTAAATTGAGTATTAGTAGGCGCAACTTTAGTTGCAGTTTTCATATCAGAAATTGCATCAGTTTTAAGGTCTTTATCTTGATGCAATATTCCATTTAGCACAGTTCTTATTTGTACATTTGGCAGGTTTATTTTGTTTTGTTGTAAAAGCACTCTGTTCTTTTTCTCTTTCAATAATTCTAAGGCATCAGTTGCAAATGAAGGTGCGATTAATACTTCATAGAATAGTTTGTCAATTTCAGTAGCAGTTGCTAAATCCACTTCTTTGTTAGTTATAAGTACTCCTCCAAATGCAGAAGTAGGATCTCCAGCTAAGGCATCATTCCAAGCATCAACTAAATTTTCTCTACTTGCTAGTCCGCAAGCATTATTGTGTTTTAAAACGATAAATGTTGTTTCGTTAAACTCTGAAATTAAGTTTACTGCAGCATCTAAATCTAAAAGGTTGTTGTATGAAAGTTCTTTTCCGTTGAGTTTAGTAAACATTTCATCTAAATTGCCGTAGAAAGTTCCTGTTTGATGTGGGTTTTCTCCATATCTTAAAACTTTACTTTCTCTAATACTTTGTTTTAGAGCTGTTGAATAATCTGTATTAAAATAGTTGAATATTGCAGTGTCATAATGTGAAGAAATATTAAAAGCAGTAGCTGCAAATCTCTTTCTTTCAGAAATTGTTGTAATAGGGGTATTTTTATTTAGTATTTCTAAAGTCTCAGCATATTGTTTCATTTCTGAAACAATAAGTACATCTTTAAAGTTTTTGGCTGCAGCGCGGATTAATGAGATCCCACCTATATCAATTTTCTCAATAATGTCTTGCTCAGCAGCCCCTGAATTAACAGTTTTTTCAAAAGGGTAGAGATCAACAATTACTAAGTCAAATTCAGGAATGCTGTATTGCTCTAATTGCTGTCTATCACTCGTTAATTCTCTTCTTGCTAAAATACCACCAAATACATTAGGGTGTAGTGTTTTTACTCTTCCACCCAAAATTGACGGGTAAGACGTTAAGTCTTCTACACGTTTTACTTCAAAACCTTGCTGCTCAATAAAGCTTTGTGTACCACCAGTTGAGTAGATGTTTATTTCTAGTTCGGTTAGTTTTTTTACTATAGGTGCTAATCCGTCCTTATGGAATACGGAAATCAGTGCGTTTTTAATGGTTCTCTTATCTGACATTTTGGTTTTTTAATACTACTGCAATTTTACTCAAATCCTAGTGGATTTATACTGTGTATCATATCAAAAAAATAAATTGTTGATAAGTTGAATTAATTGTTGATTAAGCTCTGACCTATTTTTAATTTACTAACTCCATACATACCTCTAAGGCTCCTTTTACATCATAAATATTTTTTATTCTTATAGAAAGCTTCCCTTTTTTTTCTATCATTTCACAGGTATCAAAATGGTGTTTTAAATAACTTAAAGTTTTTTTAAAGGCATCAGAATTATAGTAAGGAGAATCTGCTTTTGAAGGGAAATAAGCACGCATTCTTTCATTTTTAAGTATGATACGCTCAAAGCCTATTTCTTTGGCCAACCATCTTAATCGGAGGGCATCACAAACATTATAAATTGCTTTTGGAGTTTTACCAAATCTATCACTTAACCTTTCTATAAAATCAGTGATTTCTTCTTCCTTTGTAAAGTTATTCAGCTCCTTGTAAAGGTACAATCGCTCGCTTATATTGCTTACATAAGTGTCAGGTATAAGTATTTCTAAGTCCGTATCTAAAGCACAATCTTTAACATAGAATTTTTGCTCTTTATTAACAAACAAATCTTGGAATTTTTCTCTTTTCAGCTCTTCTACTGCTTCATTCAATATCTTCTGATAAGTTTCAAATCCTATTTCATTAATAAAACCAGATTGATCAGCTCCTAATAAATCCCCAGCACCCCTTATGTCCAAATCACGCATGGCAATTTTAAAGCCACTTCCAAGGGTTGAAAATTGCTCTAAGGCAGTAAGTCTTTTCCTGCTTTCTTCTGAAACTGTATGCAGTGGAGGACTAATTAAATAACAAAATGCTTTTTTATTGGAACGCCCAACTCTTCCTCTCATTTGGTGTAAATCACTCAGTCCGAAATTCTGTGCATTGTTAATAATAATGGTATTGGCATTGGCTACATCTACTCCATTTTCAATAATTGTGGTGGAAACCAATACATCAAAATCACCTTCCATAAAATCAATCATGAGTTCTTCCAATTGCTTACCTTCCATTTGTCCGTGTCCAGTTCTTATTTTTGCGTCAGGGCATAGCCTTTGTAATAAACCAGCTACTTCCTTTATGTTTTCTATACGGTTGTGTACAAAAAATATTTGTCCGTTTCGGGCCATTTCATAACTAATCGCCTCTCTAATGGTCTCCTGGCTCATGCCAATTAAGTTCGTTTCTACTGATTGTCTATTCGGTGGGGGAGTGTTAATTACTGATAAATCCCTTGCGCCTAGTAATGAAAATTGTAATGTTCTTGGGATAGGAGTTGCACTTAAAGTTAGGGTGTCAATATTTTCTTTGAACAGCTTGAGTTTGTCTTTTATATTTACTCCAAATTTTTGCTCTTCATCAATTATCATTAGTCCTAAATCCAAAAATTTCACATCTTTCCCTACTATCCTGTGTGTTCCTATAAGGATATCAATTTCTCCTCTCACTACTCTTTCGAGTGTTTCTCTTTGCTCTTTAGGTGTTTTAAATCTGTTGATGTAATCAACCGTGCAAGGAAAGTGTTTAAATCTCTTTTTAAATGTTTTGTAATGTTGTAGCGCTAAGATAGTTGTAGGCACTAAAACAGCAACTTGTTTGCTGTCAGCAACTGCTTTAAATGCTGCTCTTATTGCAATTTCAGTTTTACCAAATCCTACATCTCCACATACTAATCTGTCCATTGGAATTTCCTTTTCCATATCATCTTTTATGGCTATGGTTGCTTTGCTTTGGTCAGGAGTGTCTTCATACATAAATGAAGCTTCCAGCTCATGTTGCAAATAAGTATCTGGTGCGTATGCAAATCCTTTTTGCAGTTTCCTTTTTGCGTATAAGTTAATGAGGTTAAATGCAATTTTTTTTACTCTTACTTTTGTTTTTGCTTTTGTTTTTTTCCAAACTGGTGAGCCTAACTGATTGATTTTAGGAACACCTCCTTCCTTCCCTGAAAATTTAGCGATTTTATGAAGTGAATGTATACTGATGTAAAGTATGTCTCCAGCTTTATAAGTCAACTTTATTACCTCCTGATACTTCCCATTATTTTCAATTTTGTGGAGGCCTTCAAATTTTCCGATACCATGATCAATATGAGTTACAAAATCACCAAGTTCTAGCTGTGTAAGTTGTTTTATTGTTATAGCTTGCTTATCAGTAAATTTAGTTTTTGATTTAAATTTATGATGCCTGTCAAAAATCTGATGATCGGTATATATTGCTTGTTTATTGGTAAAGTCAATAAATCCTTCATGCAATGAAAATAGGATGCATTTGTAATTCAGTTCTTCCTCTGAGTGTTTAAATATGGCATTAAATCTTTCTTCCTGCTCATCTGATGAGCACAGAATAATATTTTGTAATCCTTGTTCTTTATTCTTTAATAAATCCTCTTTTAGTAAATCAAACTGCTTGTTAATTTTGGTTAATGAAGTAGTGTTTACTACTATGGTTTTATCGCTATCAAAATAAGTGTTGTTTGCATTTTCAATTATGCAGTAGTTTTTCAGTTCTTCTGAAAAATCCACTCCATTTGTAAATAAATATTTTGGGTCTAAGTGCTGTATTACACTCTCTTTTATCTTTTGATATTCTTCTTCAGCTCGCGCAAAATAATCAGTTAGTATTGCTTT
>Ga0315315_10000179_pt1 | contig 48167 bp, 38 predicted proteins | sample M140m3416metaG_FD_203699 | JGI IMG/M metagenome (GOLD analysis project Ga0315315, IMG submission 203699) | Ammonia-oxidizing marine archaeal communities from Monterey Bay, California, United States - M1 40m 3416 | ecosystem: Environmental > Aquatic > Marine > Intertidal zone | place: USA...
GTCTTTATCGTCTTTATCGTCTTTATCGTCTTTATCGTCTTTATCGTCTTTATCGTCTTTATCGTCTTTATCGTCTTTATCGTCTTTATCGTCTTTATCTTTGTCATCTTTCTCACTGTCAGTATCTGTATTATAACGTTCGTAACTTTTATCTAAATCATTTAAAACATCTTTCTGTTTTGTATTTAATCTATCATCTTCGTTTTCTGTATCTGTATCATCGGCTTTACCACCTAACATTTTTTTTCTTTTTATCATATTATTTAATCTTTTATAAAATGAAATTGTGTTTAAATTACCACCTAATCTTTTTAGATTATTATAATTAGTATCTTCTTCAATATCTTCTTTATCTATATTTTTATCTTTTTCTTTTTCATTTTCTTCGTTTTCCTCTTTCTTTTCTTTTTCTTCTTTTTCTTCTTTTTCTTCTTTTTCTTCTTTTTTTTTATTATTATCAATACTTTCTAATTCAAATTCTAATTTTTTTACCTTTCTTGGAAAAAATTCTTTAAGTTCTTCTAATTGTTCTTCTAATTTTTTTTTTAACTTTTCTGTTACATTAGAATGATTATAGTATTTTAAATCTTCAATTTGTGTTTCTAAATAAAATAGTTCTTTTTCTTTTTCAATTTTTGTTTTATATTTTTTAGTTTCTTCATCATTTGAACCAGAACTTAAATCAATATCAAAATCAGACCTTAATGACGATAATTTTCCTTTTATATATTTTAATCTTTTTATAAATTTATCACTTTCAACATCATCTTCTAAAAGTAATTCTAAATATTTATTTATTAATTCTTGAAAATTTACTTTTCTCTCATGAATAATTTTCTCTATTTTTGATTTATTTTTCATAAATCTTCGATAAATGATATCATTAAATTTTTTATTTTTTCCATCAATAATCTTATTTATATCCAAACTTAAATCATAGTATTTTTTTTGTAATATTTGCTTTTTAGTTTTATCATATTCTTTGTCAATACTTTTCTTTAATTTATCTTTTTTATTTAACAAGTCTTGATATATATAATTTTTCAATATTTCATTGACTATATATTCTCTAATAGGGTCTTGATAATTCATATTATTATCTATTCTATCTAAATTCAATATAAGTTTTTCTAAAAATTAATTGCTATAATTGATGTAAATATCCATACAACAAATGTATAATTATATAATAAATTACTTGTTTTTTTCCTTTTTAAATAATCATAATCTATATTATTATCTTCATTTGTTTTTAATGAATATGGTATAATTAAAAATATCATCATTAATAATGAATGAATTATTAATCTCATATTTCTTTGAAAACTTGCTCCAGGTACGATATAAAAATAATATAGCGAATTTGCCAATATAGAAAATCCTGTATTTCCATATAAAACAGAATTAATACTATAATTATAAGTAATATTTACAACACAAGATATAATAAATATAAATAATAAATAAATAATTGAATAAAATAAATAAGCATTCTCAAAATTATTAATATAATTTGTATTAAATCCCCATTCAACTATATTTAATGCTACTAATCTTATTATAAATGTAATAACAATAAATAATATTTTATCCTCTTTAGTTATATCAAGTGATTTTGTAGGGTTTATTACATTATCTATTTCATTTAATACATCTTTATATTTAGCTATTTTAACAGTATCGTTATCCTTTCCATCAACAATATTTTCTATTTTATTTGAATATTTATCTAAATAATCTGTACTACCTCCTCCTTTTTGCGTATCAACTACTTCTTTAATTAAGTCTTCTTTATCACTTTTATCAACATCATTATCACTAATATTTAATCTTGCTTTTAAAGCTTCGGTTACTTTATTATTTAATTGTTCAATTTTATTTTTCTTTTTTGTAGCATAATTATCGCTTTCTACATCTATATAACTTAATTTATCATGTAATTTTATAATATTTCTAGTTATTTTATCATTCTGTTCTTTTTTTTCAGATACTTTTTTAAGAGTATACATAAATTTTCTTAATTCTTTTGGATCAATAATGATTTTATTAAGTTTATTATAATAACTATATTTTCTTGGATCAAATTTTTTAATAAAATCATCATTTAATAAATAACTTATTAAATTAAATCTTTCACGATTCTTTATACTGTTTGGTTTTAAATCACTTGTTTTCGATAAATAAATATCAAATATCATTATTATAAATATCCTCTTTATGTTATAATATAAAAAAATAAATTAAATTTTTGTATTTGATAAAAATATACCATAAATTAATGATAATATTATTAATATTGATATAGATGATAATATAAATATTGTATATTTATCATTTAAATATATATTTATTAATTTTAATAATATAAATGTTATAATTAACCATATTATACATATTACATAATATATTATTGTTATATTATTTTTATTATATGGTTGCCATTCTTCTTCTAATATAGCTATATTATTATAAATCTTTTCTATATTTGAACATTTCGCACTATTACTATTTTCACAATTATATTCATCAGTAGCATCTATTTTATCAATAATAGTATCATCTTCATTTATTATTTTTGAAAAAATATTTAAATTATATTTACCATTATTATATTCAAAAGGAAAATAAACAATTGGTAAATTTTCAATTGGTAGATAATTAATATTATCTAAATTGTCTAAATAATCTTTATATGTTTCTGAATTACCTATCAAATATATTTTGTCAGACATCTTTACTATTATTTAATATAATTAATTAATACTATAACTACTATATATACAAATATTAATATAAATATTGATAAATTAATGTCTTTAATATTTCTATTTATATTTTTAACATCTTTCTTCTCTATCATTTTATCATTATTATTAAATTTATTTATTAAAATATATATATTTTCATTTATTTTTTTTAATTTATCTATTTTTTCTTTATTTTTATATAATTTTTCTAATATATAGTCCTTTATATCTTTAATTTTTTCAGTTTCTATAGTTTCGATATCGCTTAAAATTTTATTATAAATTGATAGTAAAGTATTATCATTACCATTTAATACAACAGTTTTTAAAGTTTCTATTAAATCTTGTAAAGAAGTATATTGATATTTTATATCGTTACTATTATTAATTATAGTATTAATTTTTATTATATAATCGCTATCAATTTTTTCCAATTCTTTTTCAAGATGATTTATATTTTTTATATTTTTATTAATATTAATTATTAATTTATTTTTAATATATTCATCTGTATTACTATTATTTTCCGTATCACAATTATCTAAATCTGAATTATTACAAATTATATCTAAATTATTATAATTTTTTATTATATGATCCAATGATTCATTTAAATTATATAATTTATCTTCATTATTAAATACTGGTTTAATAATATCTGCTATATATTTTTCTTTATTTATATTATTAAATATATTGATTATATATAGTGATAATTTATTGCTTTTATTATCAATTTTATATTTATTTCTGAATATTTTTTCAAGATCATTCATAAATGTTTTATATGATATTATATAATTATCTATATAATTAAATATTCTCTTTTTGAGATTATAATTTTTGAGATTATAATCTATATCTATATCTATATCTATATCGTATCCTAATATACTATTAATAGTTTCATCATTTTCTATTAAATTACTTAAATTATATAAATTGAAAACATAAAAATCTATATAAATATCAACTATATTTTCTACCAAGAATTTATATTTATTTAAATCAATATTGTTATCCTCATTTTTCATAACGTTAAATGTTTCTGGTGTTAAATAATTTATATTTCCTGTATTTGTAATATCAATATTATCATATGATTTTTTAAATATTGTTACATTATGTATAGCATTATTTAATAAATTTGTTATTTTTACTTTAATTTTTTCTAAAGATATTTTAACATCATTAAATTCGTATTTATTTTCAATTAAAGTTAACATTTCATATGTTAAATTCACGAATTTTTTGTTTTTTATTTCCTTTAATAATTCATCTAAACTATAATTATCCAATCTAATAACTGTTATATTTTTAATTAATTTTTTAATTTTATCTATATTATCCTTATTTAAATTAGAACAATTATTGTTATCATAAAATATACCATCATGATATGACTCAAATTCGTAATCTATTATAGCTTGATCATTATTACAACTATTGTCATAATCTTTTAAACTATCTGGAAAATCTATAATTTTATTGATAATTTCTGTATTAAAATTAATATTATATAGATTATTAATAATTATAGAACAAACAGCTGTTTTAATATTTTTACATATATTATTGTTACTATTTATGTATATATTATACTCATTATTTAATAAATTATTTAAATATTTAGATAATATATCTAAATTATTTTTATAAACTATATTTGGTTTATTTATTATATATTCATTTAATAAATAATTATATTCTTTTGTACTATTTATTATGAAAATAATGATAAATAATAAAATTAGAGGAACTGTTACTTCATTTTTAATTTTACTTCCATAATCTTTAAAACCATATCTATCTAATAAATATTTAATTATTATTAAAATAATTATAAATATAATTATTATAAATATCAATCCAGATATATTTCTTCTGAAAATACTATTTTTTATATCTATGATTACTTTTTCATATTTATCTATGTCCATCTTTTCACTTTTATTGTTATTTATAATTATTTTACTTGCTAATTCATCTATTAAATTTACAACCTTATGTATTGTTATTGAAACAAAATATTTTTTTCTATTTTCATCTGTTATTATTTCATTTAATTCATATATTTGGTTAATTTTTTCATATAATTTATCTTCATATTCTTTTTCTTTTGTTATATCCTTAACTAATGTATCTTTGTAAACAAGTTTAATATATGTTTTAATTATATCTATAATTATTTTGCCTATTTCATTATTATCTTCTAAATCACTAAAAATTTTCTTTATATCATCCTTTATTTTTTGAATATATTCAATCGGTATTATATTAAAATTATTTAAATCTTTGGGTAAAGTCTTATCATAATATATATTTTCTTTATCTATATTTAATTTATTATATTCGTATTTATTTAACATTTTATTATGTTCTTTACTTCCTGTTATTCTTTCAATATATTGTAACATTATGTTTTTTTTATCATCATAATAGTGATAATCTATTTTAATATTTTTTTGTTCATAAGTATTAATATATAATATATTTGTAATATAATAAATTGTAGATATGTAAATAAAACTATAAAATATAAAATAAATTAATTCAACATAATTTTGTTCTTTATCTATATCAAAATCGGGTAATTTATATTCATAATATATTGTAAATATTTTAAATAAAATTAATAAAGTTATTGTTACTATAAAAGGTAACATATTATTGATATCTCCACGAATATCAAATAAACTAATATCATAATTATTAACAAGTTTTAAATATATATATATAAAAGGGTAAACAAATGCTGTGATACAAATAGCAAATATAGTTATTATATATATTTTTATTATATTTCCATATTCACCAAATGATTTATCCATATTACAAAAAATTTTATAAATTAGTAAAGAAAATATGAATGATATCATACCAGTAAATATTATAGAACATAATACTATAATATATGATTCATTTACATTTATGTTATTAAGATTTTTTAAATTTTTATTTACTTGAAAGCGTTTTGTTTCATATTCTACAGTTTCTTTATTACATATAGTATTTAATTTATTACCATAATCATTATAATATATATAGTTAGAAGTAAAATAACTTAATTTTAAAAATTGATTGATGATTATATATATGATAATTATGTATATAATTATATTAATAATTTTCAACATATTTATTAATACTTTATAAAAAAAAACCTATCTTAATTTTATTAATACATAATACGATATAATGTATATTATAATTAATATATATATAGAATATGATGTTGAACTTATATTTCTATTGATATCAAGTGATAATTTATTGTAATCTTTATTTACTTCAATTATTTCTTCTTTTTCCTCTTCTGACTCATAAGTAATGATTTTTAACTCTTTTATTTTATTTAAATTTTCATTAAATTTATTTTCATAATCAATATTTTTTAATAATTTATTAAAATTCTTAATATTTAATATATTATTTATTTTATTTAAAATTATTTTTTGATTTGTATATAAATCATTTAATATTTCCATTTCTTTTTTATTATCTAAATCGTGTAATTTATTATAATTAAATAATAATTCTATTTTATTTTTAATACCTAATGTATTATCAATATAATTACTATTTATATATAAAGACTCATCAAATTCATTTACCTTATTTGTATTTTTATTAATTTTTTTGAGAATTTCTATTCTATCATTTATATCTATTTTATGTTCATCATTTATATCTTTAATTTTTTCAATTATATAATTATTAATATTATTATCATTTATTATTTTTTTTATTTTATCTTCATTTAATTTTAATATATCATTATTTAAATTATAATTTAATATTAAAGATAAATTACCTATATCTGATAAATATTTTGTTTTATCACTACTTTCTTCTGTAAATGCTTTCTTTATTTTATCAACTAAAGCATCTAAATATTCATCATTATATTTATTTTTAATATTTATTATAAAATAATCATTATATAATAATGATATTAATATGCTATAAATTAATTCATTAACTATTATATTTTTATCTTGTTTTATTTCGTTATTAGATAAATTAATATTGCGAATATTGTATTGTAGATAATTTTTTAATTCTTTTTCATTTACAACATTATAATTATATTTGATATATTTATTTAATTTATTTTTAGTTGAATAATTATTTTCTGGGTTGAAGTCTGTTAATAATTTGTTTATTTTATCAAAATTATTTTTTAATTTTTTCTTATAATTATTTACAAAATAATTCAATTTACTTTTTTGATTATTCATATTATTTTCAATACTTTGTATTGATATATCTATTTCATCAATATTATCACAATCATAACTATCATCACTATCATTACATTTATAAATTACAAAATATATTTGTTGTATTTCTATTATATAATTAATATATTGATCTATTATATTATCAATTAATTTTTCATAAATTTTTATAGAACTATTATTTCTTTTTATTTCATTTATTCTTCCTTGTATCTTACTATTATCTAAATATTTACTTAATTTGTTTAAATCATTTACTAACTCTATATTATTTTTAATATTATCAAGCTCTGTAGCACTTGTTATTTGTATTAATATTTCATCTTTTTCAGAATTTAAATTAATATTATTTGTTAATATTGTTCTATATCTTAAATATTTAGCATTAAATATTATTTTATTGAGTTCTTCTACTAATTCCTCTTTTGTTATTTCTGGGTCCTTATTTAATATATCTAATCTACAATTTATTTCATGATTATTGTTATCAATTTTGTTTGTACCTAAATAATTCATATCATTATCATAATTATTAATAGCTGTATATATTTTATATTTAATTATATTCTTATAATAGTTATAACTATCGCTTAGTTTTTTTTCATCTTTTTCAATATCTGCGATTGGTTTATATAAAAAGATTTTTCTTAATATATAATAAATTAATAATACATTATTATCTTTACAATTTCTATTTATACTATTATTTTTTAATAAATCAATATCACACTTATTAATTATATAATTATTGATATTATATTCATCACTTATATTATAGTCTATTTTTTGGATACTATTTTTAAAATCATAATCAAATTTAGGTATTATACTTATATCTTTTAAATATTGATCATATAATATTTTATTATCTTCTGTTTTTTTATCTTTTCCTTCTAATGTTAAATAATTACTAAATATTTCATTATATAATACTAATAATATACTATTCGCAATATTTTTACTTGTGCTATTTTTAATAGTATATTCTATTTTATCATTTTCTATTACATTATTAAAATTTTTATTAATATCATTTAAAACGCTTTTGTAAATTAATAAAGGTTCTTTTATAATATTATTATTAATATTTTTATTAAAATATATTGTTGAATTTATTATAACTAATATTACTAAAATAACAACTATTGATACAATTACGAAATTAAATATTATACTTATTTCATTTTTATAAAATAATGTGTTATTACATTCTTGTAAATAAAATAAACATTTAATTAATTCATCAAATGTTATTTTGCTATTATAGTAAAGATAAATATTATAAAATTTATTGAATAATAATAAAATAAATATTATAATTAATATTACAATTAAATAATAAATATAATCTCTTTTGTCATTATTACTTAAATAGAATATATCATAAATATAATTTGATATAATATTATCATATTTAGTGTTATTGTCCAATAATAATTCTATTTTATTTTTATTATTTTTCTTAAAATTTATTTCTTGATTTTTATTTTTATAATAACTTATTATTGATTTTGTTAAATAAATACATAATAATAATAATATACTTGAAAATATTACAAAACTATCTGTATGACTATAATCTTTATCTTTATTATAATTTAAATAATTTAAATATAAATTAATTCCTATTAATATTATAAAAGCAAATTCTACATAATTAATAATTTTATTAAAACTATTTAAACTATTTTCATTATTTATATCAAAATTATAACCAATATACAAAGGTATATATATTAATGATATGCTACAAGTCAATATTAATAAAACATTTAATATTGTTTTAAATATATCATTATCTCCATCATAGTTCTTCTTTATATCTGATATGTATGTATATAATATATATGTTACTATACAACTAATTAAAATTGTAAAAATTAATATAATTGATAATATTAATATATAATTTATAATGTTATCATCATCATTTGATAATATTGATTTTATTATATTTGTATATAATTGAAAACGCCCTGTTTCATATTCTAAATAGTTATTTTTACAAACTTTTTTTAATGTATTTCCATAATCCATATTATTTATATATTTAAAATTAAAATCTGTTATCAATAACAATTGAATAATTATATAAATTGATATTAGAAATATTACAAATAATGTAATCGTATTTTTAAGTAGTGATAATTCTAACATCTTACTTATAAAAACAATATATTTAAAAAATTTATTTTAAATTATACCATAAAGTTGCTAATAGTATAATTGAAATTATAATTATGGTATATATATATATTTTTGAATTTATAATATTATATACCAAATGTAATAATACATAAATTATAAATAATAATAATAATATATATATTATTATTATATTTTTATTATATTCTTTTATAATATTTTCATTACTATTTTTTATCTCAAATAATATTCTACTATTTTCAATAAAATATTCTACAAAATTTAATTTTAATGTATCTTTGCTTACTATATTCTCTTTTATTAATTTTTCTTTAATTATATTATTAATATTATCAGTATAATTTAATTTTTCAATATAATATTTTTCACCATCTATTATAATATAAATCTGTTTAAAGAAATCATTATTATGTAAAGTCGAATCTATATTAAAATTAATGAATTTTAAGTAATCATAATTATCTATAGCATTCTTTTTTATGTAATTTATTCTTAATTCATCTGTTAAACTATATACTTTACCTATATTTTTATCTAATAATTCACTAAATGTTAAATCTTCGTCTTTGTCAATTTGAAATTTTTCTTTCATTATATTATCATTATGATTTAAATATAATATGATATTAAATATTTTATAAACTAAATAATATTTAAACAGATTATTTTTAGTATCGTTTTTTTTCTCTTCTATTTTTTTATATTCATTTAAAATATTTTCACCAATATATTTAAATATAATAATATAAATTAATAATATAATTGTTATAACTATTTTATTAATATCTTTATCTTGATATAAATAATAACCAAATAAAATTAAAATTATATAAAATATGATAAGAATAAAATCAAAAGAATATTTAAATTGTTCTATTAATTCTTTGTATTCATTATTATATATAAAATTAAATAATTTATAACGATATGTTTCTATTTCATATAAGAATTTGTTATTTGTTTTAAAACATTCATCGAAATTTTTTACAAAATAATCATTATACCATTTTAATTTTATTATAAATAATGAATTAATTGTTAAAATTAGTAATAATATAAATAATATTATTTTATCTATCATTACTTATTGATAATTTTTTTATTCTTCACCCCCTTCACTACCTTTTGAAGAACCTACCATTGTTACAAAATTCATAAAATTAAATTCAGGGGCATATATTATGGTGTATATATATGTTATTATTATTATCATATATATTGTACTTATTATCAAATTAACTAAAAAGTACCAACCTAAATTTACTATGAAATTATCATCATCAAAAGTATTATTTGCTTCTGATATATATCTATTAATATTTGTAATTTTATTATTTACTTTTCGTCTTATTTCTTCTGCTAATTCAATATTTTTAATACCTTCTATTGATTCGTATTTATAATAAGCTATCGGTACCCTTCTATGTTTGTTAGGTATTAAAGAATAAAATGTTACTATTTCATTTTCCATTCCCATATCAAAGTTTAATGTATAATTATTGCTACCTTTTTGACCTGGTCCTGTCATAAAATAATTAAATATTTTATCATAATCTTTTTTATTTTTATAACCTTTGTTGACATGATTTAGTAACATATATATAATTATTACTTTCTCCTTTGTTTGTTCGCTTATATTATCATTATTTATAATATTTATAATTTCTCCTTCAATAACTGTATTATTATTAATATTATATCTAAAATAATCACCGATACGTTCTACTTTTAATGCTGTTTCTCCATCTAATTTTTTGATAATATTTAATTCTATATCTATTGCTAAAATATTTACATAAGTTTTTAGATAATTTTCGTATATTTTAACAAACATTGTTTTATAGACCACTAAAGTGACTAATATAAATACTAAAGAAATAGCTAATAATTTTAATAATAAACTAAATAAACCTTGTTTCATTATTAAATTTATTTTTATTGTTGTCATATTACCCATTGCGATGGTTACTTGTAATAATATAAATGTTACTAATACAATAAGCATAATTGTTATTAATGATATAAATAATTTTAAACAGAGAAATAATAATCTAATTATTAAAAATAAGTTAAATTCAGGTTCTTTGAATTTTTTATTATTGTCATCTTCTATAATTCGTACAGATGATTCTTCTTTATTTTCACTTTCTGTAGATTTTTCTTTTTTAGATTCTAATAATTTAAATAATTCTCCAAATGTTTCTTTTAAACCAAGTGCTTCATTTATTTCATCTTTTTTATTAAAAGCATTTTTAATAACTTCTGTTAATTTTAAAAATGTACTACTTGATGTATTTGCAGAATTAAATGATGAAAATATTGATGGTATATTACAATAATTTATAAATAATACATAATGGAGTAATCTATATCTAAAAGTCTCCCCAGTATCTAAATCATTGTGATGAGTACTACCAACTTCAATTAAACATTTATATAAAAATTTTATAATATTTACAATATTTAGTATGAATATTATTATACAAAAAAATACTATTAACATCATTATTATATCATAAATTATCATTGTTACTTTTGTTAGTAAATCAGTATCATTTTGTTTATTTTCTACACCGTTAACATCCATACTATTGATATTATCAACTAATTTATCTAATCCGCTTTTTTCTTCTTTTTCATCTACATTTAAGATATTACCAGTAGTATTTTTATAGTCACTACTTGAGTTATAATTATCATATTTAATATTTTCATCATTAGAATTATCTATATGATGATCTAAAGATGTATCTATATCTAATTCTTTTTCTAATTTGCTGACATTTTTGTCAATTGATGCTAATTTTTCACCAAATTCAGGTTTATTTATAACTAGTTTGATGTCTTTTAATCCTATTTCAATGTTATCTATAAATTTTTTTATAAATTCAATTTCATAATCATCTAATTTTTTAATTTCATTTATTATTTCTAAAATTTTATCTATTTCTGCATTTACATCTTCTTTTTGTACTGGTACTGCTTGTTGTGGTGCTTCTGGTGCTTTTGGTGCTCCTTGTGCTTCTGCTGGTGCTGCTTGTGCTTCTGCTGGTGCTGCTTGTGCTTCTGCTGGTGCTGCTTGTGCTTTTGGTGCTTCTGGTGCTCCTGCTTTTGGTGCTTCTGGTGCTCCTGCTTTTGGTGCTTCTGGTGCTCCTGCTTTTGGTGCTTCTGGTGCTCCTGCTTTTGGTGCTTCTGGTGCTCCTCCTTTTTGTGCTTCTGGTGCTGGTGCTTTTGCTGCTTCTGGTGCTTTTGCTGCTTCTGGTGCTGGTGCTTTTGGTGCTTCTGGTGCTGGTGCTTCTGGTGCTGGTGCTTTTGGTGCTTCTGGTGCTGGTGCTTTTGGTGCTTCTGGTGCTGGTGCTTTTGGTGCTTCTGGTGCTTTTGGTGCTGCTTCTTTTGTTAATGATTTTATTTTATCTAAACTACTTTTAATATCTGTAATATGTTCTTTAAGACTTTTTGTTGTTGTAGACTTAGCATTTTCTTGTACTGCTATTTTTGCTTCTTTTGGCGGAGCCGATGCTACTGCTGTTACTTGTGCTACTACTGGTACTTTTAGTGCGTCTGCTGCCGCTCCTGGTGCTTCTTCTGGTGCTGATGCTCCTTTTGCTACTGCTTCTGTTGTTCCTTTTGCTGCTGGTGCTGATGCTTCTTTTGCTACTGTTTCTGGTGTTCCTTTTGCTACTGGTGCTGCTGCTGGTGCTGATGCTGCTGGTGCTGATGCTGTTGTTTTTTTTACTGTTTCTGCTGCTCCTGGTGCTGATGCTCCTTTTGGTGCTTCTTGTGCTGGTGCTGTTTTTTTTACTGCAGCTCCTGGTGTTCCTTTTGCTGCTGCTGGTGCTGATGCTGTTGTTTTTTTTACTGTTTTTACTTGTTTTTGTTCTCTTATTTTATTTTTAAATATTTTTATATTATTGTCGAAATCTTTTATAAATTTATTGTCAATATCTATTTTATTTTTTAATTCTTTATCTATAATATCATCTATATTAGATTTATTAATATCATTAATACTTAATTTTTTTTCAAAATTTTTTATAAACATTGTATAAATATTCTTTAATTCTTCAAAAAATTTAATTTTATCGATCTCACTACTTTTACTAAAATCTTCCAAAAATTCTTCATCTTTTATAAGATTTGGAAGTTCAAGTGTTGCCACATCATACCCTATTTTAAATAAATTATTCTCGTCAGTTATATTTTTAGCTTCTTCATCAAATGTTTTATATCCTTTTATTTCATTAACTCCTCCTATATGTTTTTTTGACTTTTTATTATTTTTCATTAATATATTATTTTTCATTAATATATTAGTTATTATTAATTATAAATATAATTATTTCATTATATATAACAAAATAAAATTATTAACCTATTCTTCATCATTTTCACTACTCTCTTTACTACTTTTACCATCTTTATTAAATAAAAATAATAATCCTATTAAATATAATATAAATATAATTGCTATTAATATAATAATTGTAATTTCATCTACTTTTTCTTTCTTTATTTTACTTATATTATCAGCTATATTATTATTTAATTCTATATATTTATCTATTATTTTTGTATAAACTTCATAATTACTTTTAAAATATTCTTTTGATTGTCCTTTTATTATATCATTTTCAACATCACTCGAAAATGGAAATTGTAATTTTTCATGATAACAATAAAATATGTTATACATACTATCATTTGTTATTGTACTTAATTTGAATTCTCTACAACTTTTATTATCATTTGTTAATTTATTTTTACTATTTTCATATATGAAAATTAACCATTGATGTGTTATTAAAGCCGATAAGAATTTTTTAGCTGTATTATTTCCAATTGAATCATTATATTCGTTATCTAAATCTACATCACCTACTCTAATATTTTCTATTTCTAATTTATTTAAATATTCATTTAAATCAGTTGATGTTGGTAATTTTTCAATATTACAAATATTACTAATCATATTATCGTCATCAATGAAATTATTACATATTATTTTAGCATAATCTTTATTTAAATATTTAATATAAACATTATTTATCTCTTTGTTATGTTCATAAATTCTCTTATATTTATTATAATTTATTGATAGGTATGTTACAAATATAAAAAATATTAAAGTAAAAACGGATAAATTAAAATATAATATCTGTTTAAAATTATGTCCAACTTCATCTATTAAATAAGGGAATTTAACTTTCATTATTAAAAATGTAATCAAAAATATTAAACATAATCCTAAGTAAATTAAAATATTTCTTGATATTATAATCCCAAATATATTAAATAATTGTTTTATATATAAATACTGTGTATTATCATAATTAAAACGACTTGTTGACCACCAATATTCTTTATTTTTTCCAGTTATATTACTTAAAAGAATACAACTATATATCGCTAAAATAAAAGGCATAACAATTATAACTAATGGTATAAATATTTTTAAAAAATACACAAATATCTTATGTAAATCATCAGACTTAACTTTATAAAATATTTCAATACATATTATAAACATATTATTTAAAGGATTGTATTTATTTATATTTTTAGTAATTTCAACTATATAATTTTTGATTATACCTATATAATTCATTATCTCATTATAAGTATTATTTTCAGACATTTGAAATATTAATGCCAACTTCTAATTAATAAATGGATAAAATATTATTTAAAAAAATAACTTATTATTAAAAACTATTTATTGATATAATAATAAGAATAACTATTATAAAAAATAACAATAATAAAATACTTATCGTAGTTATTTTTTTATATAACCCATTATTATCTACACTATTTATTATTATATTTTCATTATTATCTATATTAACATCATAATTAGCAAATCCTTCTATTTTATTTACAAATGTTTCTACAACTGGTTTATGTGTATGATTTTTCTCTTTTTTAATTTTTCTTATTACTGATATATTTTCACTATCCATTGGTGGTATTAAATAACCAATTGGTATAAATTTTTTTAATAATTCAATATTTGGTTTGTAATATTTATTTTCTTCATTATTTAAATTTATATATTTCTTTGTATAATTATAATTATTCCATAACTCATTCTCATTAATATTTTTATTTTTCTCTAATATCTTTTCATATATATTGAAATCATAATGCCAAGGTATTTTTTCTAAATCTGTATAATTATATTTTTCGTAATCTATTAAATCTATATCTTTATTAATAAAAAAAAAAGGCATAATGCCAACAAATTCTTTGTAATTACTTATTTGATATAAATCTTTATCCCAATATTTATCATCATCATATTTTTTTTTTAAATTTTTTAAAAAATTAATGGATTTACTGAAATCTAAAAAAAAAGTTGTATTTATATTATCCATATACTTATTTAATAATACGAAAAAAATAAAATAATTTTTTTATAGAGGGCTATTACAAATAATGAAACCATATATACCAATTAAAGTTTATAGATGGTATAATAAAGATAAATATAAAATATATATTTTTGATAAAATTGATGAATATAATTCACTTAAAGATAACGAAATTCATATCAAAGAATTTATTTATATTGATGATAATTTAGACGATGCTTTAAATAAAATAGTATTATATATTAATAACCACGAGAAGAGTTCTAATAAATTATTTTATTTTTGGAACAAAAATGAAATGTTATCACACAATATTAAAGATATTAAATGGGATGGCTTTAAAGTGAATCCATTTGAATCTACAAAAAGAACTTCTAAATTATTAGACGAAGATATTGTATATATTTATAATGTAAATCAAATATTTAATCAAAATAAAGTTAATTTAGTTTTTAGCGATGATTTACCAAGTGATTTAAAAGAAAATAAATATTATTTTATTGATAAAAAGATACAAACTTATAAAAGTTATAAATCAAGAGATGAAAAATTATTTACACTTGTAACTCAGGAAACTAAAAATCTTGCGAAATATAATGATAAATATCATAGAGTAGATTTTACAACTAAATTAAAATCTCAAATACTATTATCAGAATTATATGATAATTTACATACATATAAAAATATTGCTTTGATACAATGGGTAAATGACAATTCAAAAATATTGTATAAAATGCAGAAGAAACACTTTATAAAACATTCGCAATTTTTTAATTGGTGTAATATTGATAAAATTAATAAAACAAATTGTATTAATATATATAATATAATTACTACAGGATGTTATTGTAAAATAACTATTGATAGTTCGGGTTATATTTTATTTTCATATATCATAGATATACGTAAGAATATATCTTGGAAAACAATAACAAATAATAAAAAAGATTTACTAAAATATTTAAGTAGATTTATTAAAGAAAAAATAAATTTGAATACAAAATCTATTAAACTAAATACTTCTTATATTATTGATAATGTAAATTTAAATAATATATTAAGTGTTATTAGTAAATATTTAGATATTTTTATTGTCAATTTATCAAGTGATAAACAACAAATTATTTGTATTTATAAACGTTCGGTAAATTATACAAGCAATATTAATATTAGTGATTATATATTATCAAGATTTGAAATAGGTGCGAGTAAAGAAGAAATTATTAATGAATTAATATTATTAGATTTTGATAAGAATTTAGCTAAACAAGAAGTTGAAAATATATTGGAAAGTAATATAGATTTAGTTGATAAAGAAAAAAAGAAAGAATATAATATTAAAGATAATGGAACGATTGTTATTATAAGTAAAAATAAATATTCTATAAATGTTGAAATAAATAATTGTGCTAATTTTGAAGAATTGAATTATTTATTATATTGGTTATCTAAAATTATATCACAATCACGTGTTATAAAAACTAAAAAGGCCAAAATTGTTGAAAAAAAGGAAGAAGCAAAAATTGATATAGATGATTACGATTTAGATAATATTTTAGAAAAACCTCGCGATATTGATGAAATACCGGATGATGACAATTTAGGAGAACTTGATTATAATTTAGATGATGACGATGATGATTTAGAAATGATGGGTGGCGGTAAAAAGCATAATTATAGTTTTGTAGATTTAATGAAAATGCATGATAAAGATTTAGTTAGTGATAATTATGCGAGAGATAAATGTCAGTGTAATAAACAACCTATTATATTAACAAAAAAGGAAAAAGAAGAATTAGAAAAAAATAAAATGACACATTATGATAATATTTTAGAATATGGTAGTAGTGTTAATAATAAAAATTTTTTTATTTGTCCTAAATTATGGTGTCCTATTAGTAGAATACCATTAGATCATAAGGTTGATAATTATAAATGTCCTTTAGAAAACGAAGAACCTATAGAAATGTTTTGGGGAAAAGATAAAAATAAAAAACGATATATACAATTAATTAAACCAAATGAAAAGGGTTTATGTGCTCCTTGTTGTGGAAGAAAAGCACCAAAAGATGAAGAATTAAAAAATTGTAAATATTTAGATAGTGATATAGATATTAAAGACCAAAATAATTCATCTAAATCTAAAAAAGAAATTGATTCAGTTAAAAGCGATAAAAAAGATGATATAAATACTTATTTAATGAATCAAAAAGCACCAATACCAAATAATCGTTTTGGTTCTATTAATGAAAAAATGCATAATATATTATTAGATAGTACATCATATAACAATTGTTCTAAAATGTTGAATAAAACACAAAAATGTCTTGTTAGAAAAGGTATAGTTCATCGTAGTAACAATTCAAGTGTTCTTACTAAGAATAATAGTTTAATTTATGCTATAGCTAATATTTTAGGATTTAACGGAAAAAATAAATTAATTGATAATATTATATCAAAATTAGATATAATTACATATATATCTTTAGAAGATGGTAATATATGTAAGGATTTTATGGATATTAATTTAAAATCAAGTGATAGTAATTTGAAACTAATAAAGAAGTTTAATAAAACAAAATCTTTGAATAAATTCTTTACATATGATAAGAAAAATAAAGAATCTATTTCTAAAATATTGAATATATTTAAATCATATAATAAATTTATTAACTATTTAAGAGCCGATGATTATCCTACAGATAAATCTCCATATTATTTATATTCTCTTATATCAGTTTTATATAAAAAATTATTAATAATATGGGAAAACAATAATGATGATATAAATATTCTATGTCCTTTATTTACATCATATAAAGATATTTTAACTAATTTAGATTTAAATCCACAAATTATTATGTTACTAAAAGATGGTCGTTATTATGAACCTATAGAACTACGTAATAAAACAAGTAAGGAGGAAGTAATAAAACTAAATGATTATAAATTTATAAAAACAATATTAAATGAATGTAGTAAAATAGATAAAAAAAGTATAATAACAGACAATTATAACAATATTTATTCTTTAAATCAATGGATAAGAACAACAGGTGACAAATATAATATTTTTGAAATTAAAACATTATTATTAAATAATGATTTAACAATTAGTTTTGCTATAACTAAATCAAATATATTAGTAAATTTTGACAAAATAAGTATATCTTTATTAAATAGATTTATATCAGATTTTAACTTAATTGAAATTAAATTTTATGATGATATTCTTAAAAAAGATTTAAAAATACTAAATATTGATAAAAAATTATATAATACCTTTACTAATAAATGCGATGATTTGAAAATTAAATATATCATTGGTGATATAACTTTAAATGAAAAAAATTATTTCAATAGTATCTTAAAAATTAATAATATAAATATTGATAATGTATTTACTATTAATAATATACATAGCAATAATTTATTAATTGAATATATTAAAAAAGAAAATAAAATATCTTATAATTGGTTTAAATTACAAAAATTAGTATCTAAATTATTAATAACTAAATATACAGATCAAAAATTTATAGATAAATATGGTAATATTAAAAGAGATAATTTAATTAATTTATTATTTAAATCTTATTTTACTAAATATAAAAATGATGATATAATTAGAATAATTTTAGAAGAATTACCATTACATTCCTCTAAACCAATTACAAATATCAAAATATGGATAAGTAATATAATTATACTATATAAATATGATTATATGTCTTATATAGTAAAAGAGAAAAAGGATGAATTAATTTATTCACAAAATATTTTTTATATTAATAAAACTTTTGAAGTCCCTGATATATTACTTAATTATCATTCCTATATGCCTAATAATTTGATAAATTACAAAGATAAAACTACTAATTATATTATAGACCCTAAAATAACTAATAATGTTAAATTACCCGATATATTTTATGGCGAAAAAGAATTATTACCAACTAAATGGAGAACAAAAATTAAATTAAAATGGAGTAATATGATTGTAATAAAAAATAAATATGATAATAAAAAAATAATAGATTTTATAGAATGGTTATCAAAATATTTAAATATTTCTATAACATATAAAGAAATCAAAGAAATTGTTATTACTTATTACAGAAAAATAATTAATAGCGAGAAAGACGTTCATTTACTTTTTTCAGACCCATCTTTTTATAACGAATGGCTAAAAATTATTAAAATAAAACCATTTGAATATCATAAATATATCGAAAATTATTTTAGTAAATTATCTAAAGAAGATATCAATAGTATTTTTGATAAGGTTATATCAAATAATAATTTATATCATAACGATATTATATTTAAAGTAATATCAGATATATTTAATATTTCTATATTATTGATACATAGAATACCACATAAAGGTGCAGATTTAACAAAAAGGAATGAGATGACAGATTTATTACTATCATCAACATTAATAAAGGCTGATAAAAATATGGAGGATAGACCATTATTTATATTTCAAAAGGTGAAGGATGACAATAAGTTAAATTATTATATGATAATGGAAAATAAAAAAGAAGAGGTAAATATAGATTCAGTTTATATTAAGTATTCGTATGTACCTAATTACGTTAAGGGTTTAATAGAACTACATTTAAAAAAATAGTACATGTTTATGATAAAATTAAAAATAATAAAATGTTTTTTAAAAAATTATAAAAATTATAAACATGTACTCTTTTTAAATTTATAATATTTTATCTACAAGTTTATCATAATCTGTTTCTTTATTTACATTTTTTATTAGTTCTTCTTCTTTTTTTATTATTTTTTCACCAATTATTTTCTCTTTTTTATTTAATTCTTCTATTTTTTCCTTATTATTAATAATTGAATCAGTTGATTCTAACTCATTTTTAACTTTAGATATAATAAAATCTTTTTTCTCATTATCTTTTATATTTGTTTTCATTTTTAATAATTTATTATTTAAAAAATACTCCAATAATATAAATGTTACTATGATTGTTATTAACCAAGTTGCTGTTTTGCCTATTATTTCAAGAATTGTTTTTAAAAAATAAAATATATATCCCGATTTATTAATACCTATTATTTTTGATATTAATACTATTTTTGCTACAAATATATTACATAAAGGTGTAAATATGCCCATAATGCCAGTTATAAAGAAATATGTAGTATAACCTATTGTCCATCCACCTGCTGTACTTGTTACATTATTAGCATATGCCCAATTTTGTATATCATTATAGGTTTTTGTTATAAAAGCATTAATAATAGAATTATCATTCATTTTCTAATTAATTATAATATTATTATATAATAAATGGAAACAAATTTTAAAAGAGAAACTATTATTTATATTGTGTTTTTAATTTTTGTAGTATTTATATTACTTATTTTACCTATTTATATTTTTAAATATTATTTTGATGGTTCTAAAGATGAATCAAAAGAATATTTTAAAACATTTCTAAATGTTATTGATATTTTAAAATATTTATTGTATTTAGTTATAGTAATTTTATTTATAAGTATAGTAGTAGTAAGCATTTTTGTTTAATTAACAATGGTTGCAAGAGTAGAATTTAATGAACAAGAAATACCTATTTTTAAATTTTTAAAAGAAATTATTGATAAAATAATAGAATTTTTTAAAAATACATTTAATAATTTTATAAAACAATTTAATCCTGATAAAACTGAATGGTACCATTATTTCTTCCTTATTATATTACTAATACCCCTAATATTAATGATACTTGGTGTGCCTGTCAAATTATTAAAAGGTATTGTAATTTATAAGAAATATATCGCATATTTTTTAATAATATTTGTACTATATTCATATTTTATTATGTATATGCTAACAATATTTTTGAATACAACAGTTGTAAGCGAATATAATTTTTTAAATATATTTTTAGAAAAAATACGTTATATTATTTCTTTAATAGCATTTGGTTTTTTTGTTTCCTTTATACTCGCACCAAGTGGTAGTGGTAAAATTAAAATACCATTATTATATTTAAAAGATGCTATTATAGTAATATTTATATTATCATTTATATTATTACTATACAATGTTATTTTATTATATGTAATTGAATAATAGAAGAATGATGAAAAAATGTAATAAATGTTTATATACAAAAATATATAGATTTTATGGTTTTTTATTATTAGCACTCTCACTTGCTTTGACTATATATATGGTCATTAAATATTATAAATATGATTAATTATTTTTGTTTTAGTTTTATTATTAAAAAATTTTATTATCATTTCTAAATTAATATTCTTATATTTTAGTTTTTTTATAATACTATCTAAATCATAATTTATATTATTTAAAAATATATAATATAATTTGAAATATAAATATAAATCCTCTTTTAATTTAAATAAATATTGATTGCCATATAACAATTTTATAAAATAATAATACGAAATTATCTTAGTTTCATTATTAAATTTATCATTTAATTTATTTACAAAATTATTTACTATTTTATCTATTATATCTATATGATTCTTATAATTATCGTAAAATAATATCATTATTAAAATTATACTATCATAATGTGAATATTTTATTATTTTTTTATTATAATTATATTTAATTATATCATATAAATTGTAATTACTATTATAAAGTGTGTTATAAAAATCATTATCTGTTATCTTTAAAAAATTTTTAATTTTAATAAATTTTGTATTTATATCTATATTATTATTAAGTATAAAACTATTATCAAGTATTCTATAAAAATATTTATTTGTTTTTTTTAATATCAAATTTGTACTATATTTATTATAATTTATAATAATATATTCTAAAATATCTATATTTAATATTTTTGTTATTATTACCATAATGATTATTTTTTTAAATCAATTTATAAAAAAAAAATGATTTAAAATATATAAGAATATAATAAGATATATATAAAAATGACCGTAATTCTTCCCAAGAGCATCGACACTACTAAACTTAAGTATTCCGAAGTAAAACAAATGAAATCGGGTGCTAAATCAATTTATGTTAATTATGGTAACGAAAAACTTACTATTCAAACTCCTCCACTTTATCTACCATATGGTGTAAGTCCTCCTTATTCTGAAAAAGAAAAGAAGGAAGACCTCCCAGCAGATAAAGTAATTCCTGGTTCTTCTCTCGATATGTCATTTAGAGGAATGGAAGAAAATAGTAAAATCAAAACTCTTTATGATAAACTAAAAGAAATTGAAAATAAGATTATCGATGATGCGTTTGAAAATCGTCAGCTTTGGTTTAAAGATGATTTTGATGATAATAAAGCATTCTGTAAAAAACTATTTAGTCCTATGATTAAAGTAGATAAGGATCCTAATACAGGTAAAGAACTTGGCAAATATCCTCCTACATTTAAGGCAAAAATCCCATTTGATAGTAAAACAGAAGAATCAACAATGGATTGTTGTGATATGAGTAATAATGAACTTAATATCAATGAAGTTTTCAAGATGATGAAAGGTGCTCGTGCTATTCTTATTATTCAACTAACTGGACTATGGATGGCTGGTGGTAAATATGGATGTTCTTGGAAGGTATGTAGTGCTAAACTTCAACTATCACAAAATACTAAAGTATCATTTATTAAAGATAGTGATGAAGAGGATGTAGTAGAAGAAGAAGACGAAGAAGATATTGAACCCGATATTCCTGTAGTTACTGAAAAAAAGAAAGTAGAAAAAAAACCTAAAAAAGAAGAAGTTGTAGAAGAAGAGGAAGAAGAAGAAGAAGAAGAAGAGGAAGAAGAAGAAGAAAGACCTGTTACACCACCTTCTGAACCTGAAATTCCTGCTCCACAGGCTCCAAAGAAAAAAACAACTAAGAAGAAAGCATAGATTATAAAGTTTTAATATAATTAATTAATTCATTTTTCTCATAACAACTAAATAAGTTATTTATTAATAAATATTTATTAAATTTATTATATAATTTATTTTTTTTTATCTCTGGATTTTTAATTTTCTTATAATAAACTAAATTTTTTTTTCTTAATATATCTTTTAATTTATATTCTATATCTATACAGTAAATCTCTACTTCACAATCAGGACTACAACAATATATATATCCAGTTCTCATAATTCATATAACATATACTATATCCTTTTTATATATTTTAATATGTATTTCCTATATTATATTCTATCTTTTTAAATTCACTTTTATCTGTAAAATATTCTTTGAAACTATCATTAACATATACTACACCATTGCTATCTATTATTATTGCCTTTGTAGCATTTTTATTAACTATTATATCTTTAATATAAATATCTGATTCTCTAATATAAAATTTATCATTTGACATTTTTATAGTATCGTAATATACTAAATATCTATTATTTATTAATAATATATATCCTATATTTGTCGCTATTATGTATTTCAAAACCTTATTTATTTTGATATCATATCTACATTCCTCTTCGCATAAATATCTTTCATAATCTAATATTTCTAATTCTTTTTTCTCTTCTAATAAATCTTTCTCATTACTATTATATTTATAAACGTATATTTTTTGTGTATTATTTACTAAAAAATATGATTCGTTTGTTAATAAAGAATTTTCTAATAAAACTATATCATCACAATATTCTATATCATTTAATTCAAAAAATTCCCATTTATCATTTTTAATTTTCCCTGAATATAATTTTTTATTATCTATTGAAAATAATATTATATTTCCTTTTTTATTACAAGTTATATTTGTTATATTTTTATCTATCACAAATGCCTTCTTAATATTTATAAATTTATAAGGACCATTATAATTTTCATAATCATTTAAACATTCGTTATTACAACCATCTGTTTCTAATGTTATCGTATAGTTATTTATATATAATATTCCTTTATTTGTTGATATATATATATAATCATTTTTATCTGAATTTGTTACAGAATTTCCTTTATATACGCTTATTAATTTCCATTGTTCTCCTAAATTTGTACTAATATATATATTTCTATTTACTCCAAATAATATTAATAAATATTTATTTATATTTAACTCTAATAAATAAATTTTACCCCATTCATTGTTATTTGGTAAATTTTTGAAATACCATTTTTCACCATTATTATATGATATATATATTATATTATCCTGATTTGATAATAATATCATTAAAGAACCATTTTTAGAACATGTGAAATTATTAATATAAATTTTTTTTTCATTTAATTTATGTAAAACCATATTAAATGGTTTCATAGTAGCATTATCAACCTTATCTTTGTCATATAAAAAATCTTCAGTTGTTATAATATTAAATATATCATCTTCAAATTTTTCTTTAGTTTTATTAAAATTTATTTGATAATATAATGCGACAATACAAACTAAAAACAATAAAATAATAATTATAATTATTATTTTATCAAATAACATATCTATTTATATCTAATATATATTTTAATTATATATAATTATTAGTAAATGAGTAAAATAAGTAAAACAGGTACGTGTATTAGAAAAAAAGTTAATTTCTCATTTCAAGATAAAAATCATAAAATTGATAAAAATAATTTTGATATTAAAAGTTTTGAATCTAATTTAAATATTACATCACCTAAAGTTTTTGAATTACTTAAAAATATTGAAATATTAGACAAAAATGATATTAAAAAATATAATAAAAAATTTAAACATATTATTTATACTGATTTAAGAGATTCTTCAGCGGGTTCTAAAATGATTGCCGCATCTATGATAACTAAAAAATTTAAGAATGTATATGGAAAAACTCTTAAAATTAATGAAACTGAAATAAAAAAAAATAAAGATAATAATTTTGCTTTATTATCAAGTGTACAAATTTATGATAAACCTTTTCCTGTTAAATTAAAAAAACATATTATTGAACTTTTTAATAATAGAGATAATAATATTAATGGTAATGTTATTCGTTTTATTATTTTAGATTCCGGATACAAAGAAGGTATAGATCTTTTTGATGTCAAATATGTTCATTTATTTGAACCTTTAATTACAAATTCTGATGAAAAACAAGCAATAGGTAGAGGAACACGTTTTTGTGGTCAAAAAGGATTAAAATTTCATCCAACTTTAGGTTGGCCTTTACATGTTTATAAATATAATTTAATTAATATTGATAAAAAATTAGATTATCATCAACTATTTCTTGATAATAGTGATTTAGATTTAAAAAAATTAATTTTTGCTAAAGAATTAGAAAATATTAGTAAATATGCAGCTGTTGATTATGATTTAAATATTAATTTACATAAATATAAAGAAATTAATACTGATTTATATAATGGTTACAAGTTATTAGATAATAATAGTAATAATCTTGTAGAAAAAGTTAAAAATCCTTTATTAAATGGTGGTGGTATAAAAGGTAAAAGAAAACAAGATTTAAATTTAAATTTAATAAAATCACCAAGAAAAATATATGATTTTATGGAAATGCGTTATTATATTAAAGATAGATTTATGAAATTTAAATGGGATGATATCAAGTTTGAAAATAATTGTGAAGAAAAGAAAATAATTATTAAATCTATTAATAAAAAATATAAATCTTTAGGTGGTGAAAGTAAATCTGTTCCTTTAGCTGAAAAAAATAAACCACCTTCCTTAGCACCAAAAGATGAAAGATTAATTACTTTAACTCCTACACAAAATTTTGTTTCACATTTTTTCGATAATTCATCGGCATATAAAGGTCTCTTATTATGGCATAGTGTTGGTACTGGTAAAACTTGTTCAGCAATATCAGTTGCTACAAAAGGTTTTGAAGAACATGGATATACTATATTATGGGTAACAAGACATACATTAAAATCAGATATATGGAAAAATATGTTTAAACAAGTTTGTTCTTCTGTTATTAGAAGAAAAATAATAAATAATGAAAATATTCCTAAAGATATAAATAAAAATTATTTGAAATATTTATCAGATTCATGGATAATGCCTATAAGTTATAAACAATTTTCAAATTTATTACAACAAAAAAATAGTATTTATAAAATTTTAAAAAAAAGAAATGGTGATGATATTCTTAAAAAAACTTTAGTAATTATTGATGAAGCACATAAATTATATTCAAGTGATTTAAAAACAAGTGAAAGACCTAATATTCAAATTATGAAAAATAAAATAGATTATTCATATAAACATTCTGGAATAAATAGTGTTAAATTATTATTATTAACTGCTACACCTTATACAACTGACCCTATACATTTAATTAATTTAATTAATTTAATGAAAGAAAAAGACAAATTACCTGAAGATTTTGGTGAATTTACAGAAGAATTTTTAGATGAAACTGGTAATTTTACTGAAAAAGGTAGTAAAAAATATTTAGATAGTATAAGTGGTTATATTTCATATTTAAATAGAGAAAACGATGTGCGTAATTTTGCGTATCCAGTATTATATAATGTTAATGTAGAAGCATCAAAAAAATCAGGAGATATAAAACAGATTGAAGATGAATTAGATAAAGAAAATGAAAAATTAGAGAAAAATAATGAAAAATTAGAAAAGGCTGATAAAAAAGATAAAAAGTCAATTAAAGAAGATATTAAAATAAATAAAAATGTAATAAAAGAAATTAAAAAACAAATAAAAAATTTAGAGAAAAATGATATAAGTCAAGAAACTTTAATAGAAAAATGTTTTGAAAAAAAATAAAATATCTTATAAATATTAGAAAGAATGAATAAACCTACCTTTGTAGAAAAAATGTTAATAGGAGGAGCTAAAAAAAGGAAAAGTGTTAAAGGTAGTAAAAGAGGTGGCGATGGTGAAAAACCTAATGTAAGTGATGAAACTTTGCAAAATATTATGAAAACATTAACAGGTGGCAAAAAAAGAAAAGATAAGAAAAAGAATGATACTGGTAAGAAAAAAAATAAAAAGGGTAAATATAAAGATTTTTTAGATAAAAAATATTCTAAAGAACAATTACTTAAAAAATGTAAGGAGTTAAATATAAAAGTAACAACAAGAAAAAAAGGTAATATAAAACCTGTAAAAAAAGAAACTTTGATTAATAAAATATTAAAATTAAAATTCAGTTAATTGTTTTCTTTTTGTATTTTGATTAAATATTATATTATTTTTATCTAATTTACTACCATGATAATTTATCCAATTACCTTTTTTATAATCTTTACCTTTCGCATCACAACTTTTTGGTGTTACTTCTCTTCCTCTTAATATATATATATCTTTTTCATAATCATAATCCAATGGTTTGCTTATATCATTAATATATGTATAAGCTGAATTATAGATATTAGTTGTATATGTTGTATTTAATTCAGTTTTAAATTTTTGATGCTCGCATGATAATTTATTAGCAATTTCTCTTAAATTGTAATTATAAACTGAATTAATATTAGGCAATTCTGGTTTATTTAAATTATAAGGTTCTATATAATTCATATTTTTATAATTATCGTAACCGAGATATGAATATTCATTATATTCTTCAATAGAATTATTCATATTATTAATTATCTATATTATGTTTTTATAATTATTTTAGTGTATTTTTTTAATAAAAAAAATAAAATTATTATATTTATAATATATATATATATTAAATATGATATATAATATAAATAAAAGTAATTATAAAAAAATTGTTAATAAAATTATACCAAATAATAAAGTTATAATATATTATTATTCTAAAAAATGCCCTTTTTGTATTATGATTGAAGGATTAATTAGAGAAATTAAAAAAAAATATAAAGTTAATGATAAAATAATTATAACTGTAAATAGAGATAATATAAAATATTTAGATTATAATATGCAAATTAATATGGTTCCAACATTTATTTATTATAATAAAGGTATAAATAAAAAAGAATTTAAAAAAAAAAGAGATTATAATAATATAATTAATTTTATCGAAAAAAGCTTAAAGTGATTTAAAGATTTAAAATATTAATTTATTTATTAACAAACTATGGAAAATAATGACAATATTATTGATAATATTTTAGATAATAATTTAGAACCATCTGAAGAAGAATTAGATATGCTAAAAGGTCTTGTCAGTGAATGGTTTAAACTTGATGATCAAATTAGAAAATTACAAACTGCTATTAAAGAAAGAAAAGTACATTTAAAAGCAATTAATGGTAAAATTGAAAAATTTATGTTTGATTATAAATTTAAAGATTTAAATACACAACACGGTAGAATTAAAGCAAATGAAAGAAAAATTAAAGTACCTGTGAAATTATCTGAAATTAAAACAAAAATATTAGAACTAAAAGATTTATCAGGTGAAGAACTTCTAAATGAAATTTTTAATGACCGTCCAACTGTTATTAAAAAAAATATTAGAAGAGTTATTCCTACTGTTAATTTACAGATTTAATCACTATCATCACTTGACATTTTATCAAATTCATAATTTGTAGAATAGTATATTTTTTCTATATTAAATTTATTAATATATTTTTGACAATTTATACAAGGTTTTGAATATTTTAAAATATTATTATTATTAGAATCATAACTATCTGGAGCAATTCTTACAATATATAATTTAGAATATTTAAGAACTTCTTTATATTTATTTTTAATAGCATTATTTATCGCTACAATTTCAGCATGAATACTGAAATTATTTTTTGAATTAAAATTATAACTATTAAAACCAGTTGCTATTATATTTTTTTTATAAACAATTACAGCACCATGTTTTTGAAACATATTAGAATTGCGAGCAATTTTAGCGGCTATATCAAAGTAATATTTTTGATGTAATTTACTATCATATACATATTCCTCATCAAAACATTCAAAATATTCAGACATATAAATTGATTTTTTATTGTATTCTTTTAGTTTTTTTTTAATATTTTTATATTCTTCATTTGTTTTTACATTTATAAGTGATTCCTTCAGTGCATTTAACGTATCAACCATATTTTAAATTCAAAATTTTATAAAAAAAATTAATAACATAATAATCATTTTTTTATTTAGTAAGAATAAAAATGATTATTTTTAATATAAAGTATGTATATATAAATGAACACAGATTTTCAATATAATTTAGAGATTGATGAATTATGTCCTGTTTCTAAACAACCAGAATTAATTAAAACAACTTTAAAACCACATCAGTTAGCTTCATTACAAAAAGCTAAAATAATGGAAAATAAAGGTGGAATTAAATATGATATTAAATATAATAATGATAATATTACAAATTTATTAGATCCTTTAGTTCCTGATAAATATTCTATTAAGACTAATATTGGAATTATTGGTGATATTGTTGGTTATGGTAAAACTTTAACAGCATTATCATTAATAGCTGATTGTAAATTAGATGATATATATATTAATAAAATTTATGATAAAAGTATTATAAGTAATGTTAATTATTCATATTTTAGATATTCTACTTTAAATAAAAAAATAAAAACTAATAATTCTATGATTAATTCATCATTAGTAATTGTTCCAAGAGGACCTGTTTATGTACAATGGTTAAGAACTGTAAAAGAAGATACTAAATTAAAATTTTTAGCAATTGAAAATTTAAATTTTATTAAAAAAAATCTACCAACTTATGATAATATTAAAGATAATGAAAATTGTTTAATAGATTATTTTAATAATTATGATATTGTATTAATTAAAAATACAACCTTGAATGTTTTAATAGATTACTATAATAATATTTTTCCAGAAAACGAACATTTCAACTTTAATTTAATTAAAAACTTATATAGATGGAAACGTATTATTATTGATGAAGCACACGATATTTCTAAATCTATTCCATTATTACATTATTATTATTTATGGTTAATTTCAGGGACTTATCAAGAAATTATTAATACTATTAGAACACCAAATAGTTTATTATGGGATGTTAGAAACATATTTAATGATAGTAAAAATATTAAATTAATGCTTATCAAATGTAAAAGAGAATTTGTTAGAAATAGTTTTAAATTACCTATTCCTGAAGAAAAATACTATTTATGTAAAATGCCTATTCATTTTCATACTATTAAAGATTATGTTTCTGCTAATATTTTAGAAAAATTAAATGCTAATGATATTGAAGGAGCTATTAAAGATTTAGGAGGTAAAACAGATACTCAAGATAATATTGTAAATTTAATTACAAATGATATTAAAATTGAATTAGAAAATAAAAAAAAAGAATTAGAATATGTATCTACTCTTGTTTTACCAGAAGATAATAAAAAAAATAAAATTGCTAAAATTGAAAATGATATTGAAATTATTAATAATAAATTATTTAATTTAACTAATAGAATTTCTGAATTATCACAAAAAACTTGTGCTATATGTACAGAATATATTACTGATCCTATATTACTTAAATGTACACACGCTTATTGTGCTATATGTTTATTTAATTGGATTAAAAATAAATCTACATGTCCTGAATGTAGAGATAATATTAATAATGATGAATTAATCGCAATTACAGATAATGTAAATAATTCTTGTAAAAATGAAAAAGTTATTTTAAATAAAATTGAAACTTTACTTAATATTATTAATAATAAACCTAATGGTAAATTCTTATTATTTAGCAAATTTGATAAGGTTTTCTTTGAAATTATAAATAAATTAAATTCAAATAATATTACATATGCTGAGCTTAAAGGTAATACAAGTCATATGATGAATATTCTAAATAATTTTAAAAATTCAAATATTAGAGTTATTCTTCTTAATACATTTCATGCTGGCTCTGGTATTGATATTAGTTATGCTACTGACGTTATAATATTTCATTCAATGGGTCTTTACAAAAATCAAGCTGTTGGAAGAGCACAACGTGTTGGTAGAATAGATAAATTAACTATTCATAATTTATGTTATGAACAAGAAATGCCTTATAAATATATATAAGAATTATTTTAATATTAAAACTATAATGGAAACAGAAAATAAAGAAGTACAAAAAAAAACAGTTGCTTTATCTTTTCAAGGACAAAATTTTTCATCTAAATTTTTATTATGTTGGACTAATACTTTGACATTTTTATGGCAAAGTGGTAAGTATGAATTTTTAATTGCTTGTGGTGATAATCCATCTATTTATCATTCAAGACTAAGAACTCTTGGATTAAATAATGAAATTCATACACCTTTCAATGGTAGTCAATTTGATTATTGGATTACTATTGATAACAATATGTTATTTACACCTCAACAACTTATTGATTTAATTGCTTCTCTTGAAGACCATCCAGTTGTATCTGCTTTATATAAAGCTGAAGATACTGTAAATTATTTAGCTGTTAAGAAACTTGATACTGAATATTATTCAAAAAATGGTTCATTCCAATTTCTAACACAAGAAGATATTGATAATTGGAAAAAGGAAACTGATAGTAAATATTTGCCTATTGAATTTACTAATTTATCCTTTTTTGGATTACGTTATGAAGTTTTAGAAAAACTTAAATACCCTTATTTTAATGGTAATATTCTAACTATTAAAAAAGATGAATCAACAGAATATAAAATTGTAACAGGTGAGGATTACAATCTATGTAAAAATATTAGAGAAGCAGGATTTACAATTATGTTGAATACAGAATTACGTCTTGGTAATTCTGTTAATATTGTAATTTAAAAAAATGATTTATTTTTATTTATTTTAATTTATATTAAAAATGGTAAATATATGCTTTGATAACAATTGTTTCGACACTAATCTATATTCAAGACATTACTATAATAGTCTTTATCCTTATTATAATAATTACTATAATAGTCTTTGTCATTATTATAATAATCTTAAAAATATTTATTCAAAAACTTTATCTGTTTATTATGATATTAATAATGATATTCAATATTATCATGTTATTTCTGTTTGTTTAATTAATATAATATTAATGTATTATATTATTTACTATATTGAAAAAAAATTTGGTATCGAATATACTGTATTTACATATTATATTAAAACCAAGAAAAATCCAAATAGAAAAACTAATAATATTTATAAAAATAATGATAATGAATTAATTAAAAATATAATTTCATTTAGTAATTTTGATGAATTCTATAATGAACAATATCCTAAAGTAAAAAAATTCTATAAAACATTTAACGATGTACAAATTTATGATCATATTCGCAATTTATATGACTGTAATTTTGCTATAATTTCTTTATAAAATTATATATTGATTCACTCCCTTCCATTATTGAATAATCATCGTTTACAGTTATCGTCGGTAAATTAATATGTAACCATTTTTTATATTCATTTTTAGGTATAAAATTTAATAAAAAATAACATATCATTACATCATCATTATATTTACATGATGATACTTCATTTATTACATCAGCTTTTGTTGATTTAGTTAAATTTAAATATTCAATTAATAATTTTAATTCATCTATATTTTCACTATATTGTTTTGCTTCCTTTTTTAATTTATTTTTTAACATATTATTTAAACTAAAATAAGTATATGATACATAACAGTTACTTATCTCTGTAAATGTACCCATATCAATTATATATCTATATTTGTAATTTTTAATACAATATGATAAAGCATCTGCTATTATTAATCTACCTTCAGCATCAGTATTACTAATTTCGACATCTAATTTAGAATATGATTTTATTATATCTCCCGGTTTTGTAGAATTATTTGATATCGTATTTTCAACCAATGGTATACATACCACTACGCTTTTCTTTGTATTTTCTTTAATTAATTTTTCTAATATATATAAACATAAACATCCTCCTAATTTATCTAAATGCATATTGTTCATTGAATCTTTATCTTTTATTATATAACCACCTGTATCATAAGTAACACCTTTACCAACTAATATAATAGGTTTTTTATTATTAACAATATGTTCGCATATAAGCATTTTAGATGTATTTTTATCAACTGATAAAATTAAATTTAAGTTTTCTTTTTTTAAATCTTCAATATCTTTTACTATTATGTTAATATTCTTATTATTTTTATAATTATCCTTTATTTTTTTTACTAATGTTTCTGGATTTATTATATTTGATGGTTGATTTAATATATTTCTATATTTATTTATTATTGTTTTATTTTTTGTATTAAATTTATATTTTAATTGTTCTTTACGTAAATTATATAATTTTAATAATTTTTTTGGAATCTTTTTTTTGTTTATATCTTTATTTTTTAAATTCCATAAATCTATAAATGTAATTTTGTCATTCATTATATCTATATAAATATTTTATTATTATTAATATATATGAAAAGATTCATTTTGCCAAATATTTATAATTATTCTAAAAAATTACTACCTAAAATATCTAATACTGAAAAGGCAGCACTTAGTTCTGGAACTTCATCCATCGAAAAAGATTTTTTTAAAGGTAATTTAGATATTAATACATTAGTAAATAAATATAATGTTTGTTTGAATTATTATGAAAAAAATTTTCTTGATAAAATTACTAATCAACTTTGTGAATTAGCCAATACAAGTGATATTGAAAAAAAACAGAATTTACCCAATAATCTTTGGGAATTTATTAGAAATAATAAATTTATGGGTATTGCTATAAATAAAAATTTTAATGGATTACAATTTTCCCATCATGCCCATTCAAAAATTGTAGAAAAAATTGCTACACGTAATCCTGCAACTGCTGTAACAGTAATGGTACCTAATTCTTTGGGACCAGGTGAATTATTATATCATTATGGAACAGCTGAACAAAAAAATTATTATTTACCTAGATTAGCTAATGGCATAGATATACCTTGTTTTGGTTTAACAACAGAATATTCCGGTTCAGATGCTGCTTCTATGTTAGATGAAGGTACTGTTGTTAATGAAAATGGAGAATTAGGAATTAGAATGACTTTCTCAAAAAGATATATCACTTTAGCACCGGTTGCTACTTTAATTGGTATAGCATTCAAATTAAAAGACCCTAATAAATTATTAACAATAGGCAATGAAGGTATTACTTTAGCGTTAATACCAAAAGAAAATAATCAATTTTATAAAAATAAATATAATAATATTATTAATATTGGTAGACGTCATAATCCATTAGATGTAGGTTTTATGAATGGCACTATATCCGCTGATAATATATTTATACCAATGTCTTGTATTATTGGTGGTGAAGAAAAATGTGGTTATGGCTGGAATATGTTAATGGAATGTTTAGGAGAAGGAAGAGGTATTTCTTTACCTGCTTTAGCAGTAGCAAGTTCTAAATTAACTACTTTTGGTGTTGGTGGTTATTCAAGAATTAGAAAACAATTTAATATACCTATTGCCGAAATGGAAGGTGTTAAAGAAAAACTTGCCGTAATAGCTACAAAGAATTATCAATTATTATCAGGACAATACTTATTTAATTCTATTTTACATAATAACGAAAACCCCCCTGTATTATCTGCCATTATGAAATTTAAATCAACTGAATATGCTCGTACTTCTATTAATCACGGTATGGATATATTAGGTGGAGCTGGAATTTGTAAAGGTAATATGAATTTTTTAGCTGCTCACTATAATGCTATACCTATTGCTATTACTGTTGAAGGTTCTAATACATTAACAAGATCACTTATTGTATTTGGTCAAGGTTTGACACGTTCTCATCCTAATTTATTAAATATTATAAATAGTTTAGAAAATGGAAATGATATCAAAAATTTCAGTTTAAATTTAAAAGAAATTATTTATTCTACTTTATCAAATTTTGCTAAATCATTATATTATGCTATTTATTTAAATTTTGTTTCAAAGAAAAATGAACATTATTATCAGTTACATTTAAATAAATTAGTTTCTAATTTTGCTTTTTCATCTAATTTAGCTTTATTATTAGGTGGAAAAATAAAAACATCACAATATTTATCAGGTAGATATGCTGATATATTAAGTGATTTATATTTTTCATATGCTTGTTTATGGTTTTATTATAAAAATAAAGATGTTAAAAATATTGATAAATTATTAGATATATCCCTTAATGAAAACTTTTGTAATATACAAGAATCTATTAATCTAATATCTAATAATTATCAATATTTTGGTAATATTATTAAATTTACTTGTTATCCATTTGGTAATATTTATAAAAAATCTAATGATAAATTAATAACAGATGTATCTAATTTAATTACAAATGAAACTGAAATAAGAAATTTTCTTACAAGTGATATATTTATTTCAAATAATAGTAATGATAAATTAAATCAAATTTCAAGATGTATGAAACTTATTAGTGAAAATGGAGACAAAAATGATATTAAATTATTAACTCATGAAATAATTAAAGTAAATAGTTATGATAAATTTAATTAATTAATAAAATACCAAATAATACTAATATATAAGAAAAAATAAGTATATAAAAAATGATTATTATCTTTATATATATTTCATAAATCTGTAATGACTGATTTTAACTTATGGGATATATATGATTCAATTAAAAATGAATTTAAAGAGGTAAATACTGATGTTAAACCTTTGTGTATATGTGGATCTTCTGATATTTCTGAAATTGATTCTATGAATGTATGTAAAAATTGTAATAATATTATTGATAAAAATATTGATAATACTGCTGAATGGAGATATTACGGTTCTGAAGATAATCGTGATGGTGATCCATCCAGATGTGGTATGCCTATTAATAATTTATTACCTAAATCATCTATTGGTTCTGTCATTGGTGGTACAAGAAAAGATAATTTAGATATGAAAAGAATAAGAATGTATCAAATGTGGAATGCCATGCCTTATGATGAAAGAACATTATGGAATATATTTGAAAAATTAGAAAATGCTACAGCAAATTACGGAATACCACAAAAAGTTATTGATGATGCTAAAATATTTTATAAAAAAACAGCAGAGAAAAAAATATCTAGAGGTGAAAATAAAGAAGGTTTAATAGCATCATGTATTTATCATTCGTGTTTAGTTAATGAAGTCCCAAGAAGTTCTAAAGAAATCGCTAAAATGTTTAATATATCACATGTTACTTTAAATAAAGGTAATTCAAGATTTCAACAATTATTACAAATTAATGTTATATCATCAAATCCCGAAGATTTTATTTCAAGATTTGGAAGCAGAATTAATATGAATAAAACAGATATTGAAAATTGTAAAAAATTAATTAAGTTTCTTGAAACATATGAAATTTTAACTGATAATGCTCCTACATCATCAGCGGCAGGTATTTTGTATTATTATTCACAAGAAAATAATTTAAATTTTACTAAAAAACAATTTTCAGAAATTTGTAGTGTTTCTGAAGTAACTATTGTTAAATGTTATAAATATATATCTAAATATAAAAAATTAATTGATGATAATAAAAATAAAATATATGCGTGAGTATTTATATAATTATTATTTATAATTATTATATGGATATTGAAATATTTGATTTAAAATTATTGAAAAAATATATTAAAAACAAAAAACTATATCTTGTATTTGGAAATGACTATTTACAACAATATTCTAGTTTAACTGAACTTAATAACACTATTAAAAAATTGTCTAAAGAATTCTGTAAAGACAGTATTGTTTTTTATTTTGGAGAAAAAAGCGACATTGATAATCCCGATATTGGTTACGTTATGGAAGAATTATATAATAGAAGAAATGATTTAGATTTTATTATGATTGAACAAGAACAGACTGAATGTTATCCTAAATTTATTAATAAAGTCTTTAAACTTGATATTAAAACAACAAAAAAAAGAGGTTTAAATAATAATAATAAAAAACCTTTAGGTATTACTAAATTTTGGATTGATATTAACAAATCTACAGAAATAGATACAATTTATATATTAGGAGGTAATGAAATTATTATGGAAGAGATGGAATTAATTAAAGAAATGGAAATTAATTATAAATATTATCCTTTAAAAAGAAAATTTAATAATGATGGAAAAACAATTATTAAAAAATCTGCTTCTATATCCGATAAAGTAGGTCCAACATTTATATTAAATAAAACCGATGATGATATTATTTAATGTAATAATTCACTTTGATAGTCATACCCTTTTTTTTCTTTTAATGTTGATAAATAATTATTTAACATTATAATTTCTTCTTGTTGTGATTTTATTATATTATATGCCAATGATAACATAAAATCATTTTTAGTATTTTTAATTAAAATTTTACTCATATCTACAGCTACTTGATGATGAGGTATCATATGTTCTAAATACATTTTATTATCTAAATTCATATGTTTCATATGTTCCATATGAGCTTCTGGATCAAAAAAATGAGGATCGCAATATGTATTAGTTAAACCTAATTTATTTGGTCTTATAAAATCTGAACCCGTTTTTGTGTATTTATTATTGTTTATATCTTCAGAAACACTTCTTGGTAATTTTTTTTTCATCATATTCATCATTTGTATTTCATATGTTTGTATTCTTATTAATTCTCTTAATATTCTCTGCATTCTTGGTGATGTTGTTTTATTTTGTAACATTATACTAATATCTACCGCTACTTGATGATGAGGTATCATATGTTCTAAATATTCTAAATCTGTTAAATTCGTTGTACAAATATTTCTATTCATTGTCTATTATTATATGTTATTTAAAATTAATATATAAATTAAATAACATAAATATTAGCAATATAATTAGATATAGATATAAAATATAAATATTATATGTTGTATATTTATTTATATATGTTTCATATATTGATATTTGTTTAATAAATTTTGAATAATCATTAACAGTTAAATAAAAATATACTATATTTAATAATAATATTGTTAAGGCTATAAAACGAATAAAATATCTATTATAATCGTTATTATATAATTTAGTTTGCGTACTTACAAATAATGCTATAGCAAAACTAGAAGAAGCAAAAAAAGTACGATGTACTGATTCAAATATTGATTCTTTTGATAGTATTAATTTATCATCTAATACCATTTATAAAAGTAATTATTCTATTTATTAAATATATAATTAAAAATATTTTTTATTTTTATATAACTACAATGTTTCATTAATCCACTTAAAACTATACGTCCTTGACCAAAATATAGTTCATTCATATAATTAATCAAGATAATATATAGGGACTTTATTTTTCCATATGTCATGACAATATGTTTTTATTCCTTTATTCTCTTTACTACCCCACGCTAAAAATCTTTGAATACCTGTTCCGTTTTTAAAAAAACATACTAATTCTATATAAATTGTATCATTATTTTTAAATAAATTTAAATTTTTTGGTATATTCGCGTATATACCATCTTTAAATTTTAATTCATAATATTTATGTATATCATTATTTGATATTGGTATGAAATAATTATGTTCCGAACTCCAACTAATTTGATTATCGTTACTATCGTTAAATATGTTATGTATGCGATAATTACCTATCCAATTATTTTTCAATATTATATAATTTATAGTTGTACCATTATCAAAATCTTTGATATTTTGTACTTTTTCATTTGTTATATTATATTTAATTATATTATCCGTTTTATCTATTATATTACTTAAATTTAACTTTTTATTTAAATTTATTGGAGTTTCTAACATATTATCACGTTTTAATATTAATTTATTTAAATTACCATTTATACCATCATAAGATATATATAAACCAGTTCTTATTGAGTTATTATAAATATATGAGTCTGTTAACCAAATATCAAATGATATTGAATAATTTGATGTATTTAAATTTTTTTTATTTATAGATTTTTTTATAATTTCGTCTTTTGGTATATATGGAGTACATGTTATTGAACAATAGTTTGGTCTTATTAATAATGTTCGTAATATATCAGCCTTTTTATCTAATTTATTATATTTATTAGTATTATATAATTTAGTAATTCTATTTAAATATAAGTGTTCGTTTCTATAATACTCTGAATATTCGTCATATGTTCTATGTTTTTTTTTATAATAACTTGTTATTTTTTCTGTTGAATTTATTATTTTAGTTGTTTTAATTTTATTACCATTACATTCATAACTACTTAATACTAAATTTTCTTTCCACGCTTCTGGATAATTACTATTTTCAATTAAATCTATATTATTATAATAGTACCATTTGCCTATATATAATGTTTTTACATTATTAGGAAATAATCTATTATTATAGTTCCAATTTTTATCTAAATAATTGAAACTATATTTGATAGGATAGATAATTGAATATAAATTAAAAGATAAAACACTATTAATATATAATAATACCAATATATTAATCTTATTCATAATTTAAGTTAATATAATCTTTTATAAGTAAAATAAAAAATAGTACATGTTTGGCATTTTATAAAAATTTATAAATGTTTTTAAAAAATTAAAATATTTTATAAACATGTACTCTTTTTATTTTAATTATAATTATTAATAATGTATTATTTATATTTTAACTTATTTTCTACCTTATTTTATTTTGTATCTAAACACTTTTATAACAAATTATATACAAAATATATAGTTATTTCTGATTGTAATAATAACATTTTAAAAATTCATTCTAAACCCTTATCATTTGATTCGGCAAATAAATATAAAAATAAATTAATAGCAAATGACCGTAATAAAAGACTTGATGGATATTCTGTTAAAAGAACATACTTAATACTAAAATTCAAAGATTATACCCCTATTTTTTATTGTTTTTAAATTATTATCTGTATTTATTTGTATGTATAACTATTGAATCCTTCTTATAACCAAAAAAATTTTGTGAATCGTAAAAATCTATTTTATTATAATACATAACATATGTAGCAGCAACATCTTCAATTAAATAAGGATAACTTTTGCTAAATTCATCAAAATGAAAAATATTATAATTTATTTTTTCCATTGTATCAATTAATATATCACAACATTTTAATGATATATAATATATAATACCAAATGGACCCCAAATCTTAGGTCTATGTAAATATTTTTTTAATTCATCTAATGTCAAATTAATACCATGTTTTGGGTCAGATAATTCATTTACATGATCTTTGTAATAATCTAACATAAACGTATCATATGATAATGTCTTTAAAAATTCTGTATCTGTAATTATATTGTTTGTACTCATTACAGATTGACCATAAAAATCATATTTATTTGATCTTAAAAAATTAATTAAATTGTTTTCATTAAATATTAAATCATCACCGCAACGCAATACTCCTTCTTTAATATTGAAACACTCTTTTAGATATTTTAAAGATAATGCTAATTTTTTAAATAAATGTAGATAGGAATCCTCGCATTTTATATACATAATATTATCTATTAATTTATATTTTTCATCTAAAAATAAATCACCAATGATATAAATTACTTTCCATTTGTCATAATATCTACATTTTGGACCAAATTCTTTTAATCTCGTCAATTTATGTTTTTCACATGAAATTATTAGTATAATACCATCTACTTCCTCCATATTATATTAATACTAATTTATTTATTCTTTAAATAAAAAATTGATTTAAAAAATAAATAAATTAGTATTAATATGTTCTCTACAATTCGTAATCTATCTAATAACCTTTATATCGCACCTTATCCAATTATTTATCCTAAAATGACTTATTATAATTATTATTATTCAAATAATTTATATGATCGTATTATCTGTTTTAAGTTTAATCCTAATTATTGTTGGGTATAATTTTACAATTTAAATAAAGATATTTTTCATATAATCTTTCTATTGCCTTCTCCTTCATTTTTGCCTCTATCATTATATCTATTTTTGTATTATATTTATTTGGTATTTCTAATAAATATTCTGGTATATTTTCTATATAATCACTATGATGTCCTATTTTTCCCATTCCTTGTTCGCTTATATGAAATTTAACTTTAATATTTCTTCTTTCCCAAGTTTCCAATATTTTAGGTATATAATATTCTGGATTTTCAAATTTTTCTGTAGGATGTAACTTTTTATAACAATCATAATGATGTGTATCAAATACTATAGGAACATTTACTATATCGGATATTTCTAAACAATCTATTATTGAAAAGTTTTTTTCACAATTTTCCAATACTAAACGTTTTCTTATATTTTCAGGTAATTTTAAATAATTTTCACACCATCGTTTCTTTGTTTTTTCTTTGTTATTATAAATACCACCTCCGTGAATAACCATTACAGAATTTTCATCCAATCCCATTAAATCAAGTAAATCAGCATGATATTGTAAATCACATATAGTATGTTTTATAACTTCTTCGTGAATACTTCCTAAACAATTATAAGGACCAGGATGAAATGTTAAACGTTGATTAAGTCGTTTTGATTTATCTCCAATTTTTTTTAATAATTCTTTAGCAAAATCTAAAGTATAATCTATAGCTTTTGAATTAGAATAATGTGGAAATATCTCACTACTTAATCTAAATACTTTTATACCATTTTCTTCATTCCAATCCATCATTTTTAAAATATCTTCCAAATTATTTATAATTTTTTTTTTCAAATTATTTATACCTTTTTCTTCTAATGTTTTTAATGTAACTCTTCTTGATGAAAATATAGTTGGTTTTTTTTCTCTTAAAACGATATTAAGACAACATAAACCTAATTGAATATCCTTATTAATACTCATTATTATGTTTTTTTATAATATATAAAAATATCATTTTTTATATTATATATATATAATTATGAAAAAAATATGTATTGGTATTCCTTATGATACATATATTAAAAATTTTATCATGCCTTTAACACAAGATAATATAAAAATTTTAATTTATCTTAAAGCTGAAATATATATTGATAATGATATTGATATTGATAAAAAAAATTATGAAAAAATAGGGGCAGTTTTCACTGATAAAAAAACAATTTATGATAAATGTAATTTTATTTTAACTTTTAATACTATTGAAGATAAATTATCTACTTCAAATAATATTATTATAACACTAATGAATACTAATAATAAAGAAAAATATTGTAAAACAAATTATAATATTATATGTTATAGTAAATTATTAAGTAATATAGTTGAAAAAATATACTTTAATTTAATTGCCAATATGTTCAATAAACTTAAAATTAATTTTCACAAAGATATGAAAATAACTTTTTTAGGTTACAATAATGATATTGATTTTTTAATTAAAGGTCTCATTTATTATGGTGTAGATATTAATAATATTAATTTATGTACAAAAGATATTAAAAACAAGCATAGTGATATAAAACACTATTTATTCAATAATATTAATATTAAATATTTGTTACATAATTCAAATTTAGTTATTAGTAATAAAAATAATATTGAAAATAATTTTAATAAAGATTTATTAATTTATTTAAAACAAAAAAACAAATTTATTGAATTATCACATAATAATTATGAAAATATTAACAATATTTATAAAATGAATGATTTATATTACTTATGTAGTAGAGATATCACACTTTTATTATCGAATATTTTGTATAACTTTTTTAATAAAATTTTAGTTAATAATTATGATTATAATAATAGTTTAACAGTTTATAAAGGAATATATAAAATTATCTAAAGATTATTATAGTAATAATAGTTAATGATAGCCTCTATATATTTTATTTTATTATTAATTTCTAATGTATCTTCTTATAATGTCCCTTTATATAGAAATTGGAATTGTATAGGTGTCGAAAAATATATAGATACATCTAAACCATTCTCTTTTAATGTTGGCGATATTCCTTTAGTTGCTTGGAAAAATAATAATACATATTCAAGCACTTTAAATATTTGTAAGCATTTTGGTTCTAAATTAGATGATGGATGGATTGATAATAACTGTTTAGTTTGTCCTTATCACGGATATAAACATGGAGCTAATGATATTTGTGGAACGGTTGTGTCATTTGATGAAAAATTATGGTGGTCTTATGACCCTATAAACAAAACTCCTTATAAATTACCTGATGTATTTGATGATTTTAATACACAATATATTGAAACAGTTATGGATGAAAGTTTGCCATTATGTATTTATAATTCTATGGATATTAATCACGCTGAGTATATTCATGGAGGTGTATTTGGTTTTGGTTCAGAAAACCCTGTTAAAAGCTATGATTATTTTAATATTAATGATAATAATATTATTAGTACTAATTTTAAATATCATATTAAAAATAATATCAGATTAATATCAAATATTAATATGGATAGTATTGAACATAATACTAATAATTATCATGAATTTATTTATCCTTCAACGACATGGTCTCTTGTTGAAAATTCACATAATGATAATAAATTAATTATTCATGTGGATATGTGTCCAATAGAAAAATATAAAACAAAATGGATTATTACAATTAAAAATAATTATATGAACAAATTTTTAAGCAAATATTTATTGAAATTCATTACTAATTTGATTTTAACACAAGATAATAATCAATTTAAAAAACAATCTAAAAATGATTTATTAAGAAGTAAATATTTATTACAAAATAAATTAAAATACGAGAATCATATTGAAGATATTCATAATAAATTTAAAAAATATAAATATCCTGAATTAGATGATTTTTTATCATACTGCGAACGTCTCAAAATACGGTGAATATGTATCATCAGCAACAAAATATTTGGCATCTTGACCAGGATAACATGTTGAATCATAACTTTGATATGTTTCCGCCGTAATATCGTCATAAGTTATATGTTCATCTGGATAATTAGTATCATTATTTTCAGCTATTCCTAAAAAGTGTATTTGATCACCTGTACAATCTTGAGGAGATATAGATTGGCATACTTTAGAATCATCACGATATTCATCATCTTCACATACATCATATAAACATTCTCCAATTGATTTTATTAAATTATCAGATGATGGTGTATAATTTATAGAATAACCTGTAGGGCATCCATCACAAGGTATTTCTGTACCATCATATACTATTGGCCCTTGTGTAGTATCATTGCCTCTATAATATCCTGGATCGCATAATTCGCTTTCTGTACCTGTCCATTTATACCCTGCTTTTAAATATCTGTGTGCTTCATCAATTAAATCACCACCAGGACATTCTATACCATTGCCAAATGGACCACAAGTTTGACATTCATTATCATTATTATTGAAATAATAATCAACTAAACATTCATCTTTACAATTATCTTCTGATGTTGATGCTTTAGTAAATGTAATTTGATTTGGTCCACACGGAGTACAAGTTATATCAGTTTCATTATTAATAAAGGCTGGGCCTTCTCTATAAGTATGAAAAGGACATTCTGTAATAATATTTGTTGTAGAATCATAAGAATAGCCAGCGTTTAATTGAACGCCTATATTTACATTATTATCATCATTATCATCTTTTATTAAAGTATATGGTGTAGTTAATATATCCGAATCATATGTGGGCACTAGCTTACAAGTATTTTGTCCTTCTGAATCTTGATATACATAATCTGTATTACAAGCATGATAATAATTATCACCTGTTGTATAATAACCATATATAGCATCTCCGCAGTTACTATTATCAAATAAGCTATCTCTATTTACTATAGAACCAGTGGGACATATTTGAACACTTTCAATAGTATCACCTGATAATATTTGGCCATCTTTTGGATATTGACATACATTAGCATCAGCATTTACATATGTTCCTAAGGGACATGATTTTTGTGTTGTATTTTCATATAATGTTTGTTTATTATATATAGAACGTTGTCCGTCAGTAAATCCTTCTAAATTATAATTAGTAAATGTTTCTAGTTGTGGTTCTGCTAATAAATAATAGTTACCATCATTTGTTTTAGCAATTATTTTTGTAATAATGATTTCATCGTTATCTATAGATATATCTTGAATATCTTTAATTTTAATATAGTAGGTATTAATATCATAATATATTTTCTTATTAATTAGATCAGTATCAATAGATATTAGATTATTAGTTATTAAATTTGTTGTAATATCTTGATAAGTTAAATTTATTGTTGGAATAGTATCTAGACTGTCACTAGTATATTCTAAAATTATTTGATTAACTATAATATCTGTAAGAGCAATATTACCTGATGAAATTCTATTAGCAGGAACTTCAGTTATATCGCCATCTGATTTTTTATAATGTCTTGGAGGTATTGGTTTACAAGTTAGATCATATTTATATTCATTTAATTCGCAAGGTTCGCATGTAATGTCACCTATATTTGTTATTTCTTGTATATTATGTCTAATATTATAATTATCACATTGTTGAGCAGTTCCACTAATCCAACTATAATTAGGTTGAAGTATCATATTAGCATTAACAAAAGGTCTATTAGTACTACAGTCTATACCTTCATCATCAGGACATTGAGTACAGTCATTATATACTGTATTATAATCATTATAATGACCAATTGTACAACCCGTTGCTTCATCGCCAGAATAATAATAAGCAATATTATCTTTAATTGGATCATTATATAAGGTATCAGTTCTCTCAGTTGTATCAGACCAACTATAACCTGTATTTAATACACAACCATTGTAACGATCATAACTTGTACCAGTTGGACAATCATTACAGACAATTAATTCTTCATCTTGAACTTCTACTTTCCCTAATCTATATTTATCATCACAAGGTTCAGCTGTAGAGCCATCCCAACTATATCCTGATTGTAACATTCTTTTTGAAGCATTTATAGGTCCTTCTGTACAATCTATACCGTTACCATAATTGACACAACTTACACATTCTCCATTGGTATAATCATAATAAAAATTATTACCACAAGTATCTATCTCGCCAATAGGTGTTTTTTTATCTAAATTACCTGGTTTTAGTGTATATTCATTATCATTATCATCATCTTCATATCCTGGTCTTGCTGTACAGCTATCAATACTTCGTGACCCTGTATTACTATTTGTTGTACTTCCTATAGGACATGGAGAACATGATGTGTCAGTATGTGTTTCTCCCGTGACTGTTTCTTTATATGTATCTGCTTCACAAGATTCACAAGTATTACTTGTTTCATTTCTTTTTTCTCCCGCTAGGCATTGTTTTAAACATACATTACTATTTTTTTGATAACCACTATTACACCTCCATTCACAACTACCATCAGATTCATCATATATTTGGCTGTCTTCTTCACCAACTTGATAATCACTATTACTTGGTATACCGTCACAAGTATTACAATCAATATTACTATCTAAATCTAATATTGCTACAGCTCCTTCTCGTTTTTCGCCTTTAGGACATTTTGTTGCTGTTTTTTGAATATGATCCCAACTATAATTAGGTTTAAGTGTCATATTAGCTTGAATAAAAGGTCTATCAGTACTACAGTCAATGCCTTCATCATCAGGACAGAGAGTACAGTAATCATCTCCCATATTATAATAACCAGTTGTACAACCCGTTGCTTCATCGCCAAAATAATAATAAGCTATTTGATCTTTATATGGATAATTATATAAGTTATTAGTTTTCTCGCCTGTGGTATCAGGCCAACTATAACCTGTATTTAAATCACATCCATTATTATTATCGTAACTTGTACCAGTTGGACAAGAAGTACAGTCAATAGCTACACCATCTTGAACTTCTACTTTTCCTAATCTATATTGATTATCACAAGGTTCAGCTGTAGAACTATCCCAACTATATCCTGATTGTAACATTCTTTTTGAAGCATTTATAGGTCCTCTTGTACAATCTATACCATTACCATAATTGACACAACTTACACATTCTCCATTGGTAGAATCATAATAAAAATTATTATAACAAGCATCTATTATTCCATTTTCGTCATTATCTATATTGCCTAGTTTTGGTGTATATATATTATTATAATCATCATCTTCATAGCCTGGTCTTGCTGTACAATCTGTAATAAAGGTAGCTGTTTCATTACTATTTGTTGTACTTCCTATAGGACATTGGGTACATTCATTATTATTTGTACCTTCTTTATAACGGTCTCTACCACAAGGTTGACAAGTCATGTTAATTAATTCATATCCAGAGTTACATATTTTATTAGAACAATTATTTGGAGTTAGGTTTTGATCATACCCACCATAATCTATAGTTGGACAAATAGTACATTCTCTATTTTCTGTACTATCTGAATTAAAACCAAAATTATATGCACAACTATCTATTCTACCATCAGCACCTTCACTTCCATCAAGATTTTGATTATCTATATTGCCTTGTATTGGTGTATATATATTATCATAATCATCATCTTCATAGCCAGGTCTTGCTGTACAATCTGTAATAACGGTAGCTGTTTCATTACTATTTGTTGTACTTCCTATAGGACATTGGGTACATTCATTATTATTTGTACCTTCTTTATAACGGTCTCTACCACAAGGTTGACAAGTCCCTTCATTTAATTCATATCCAGCATCACATATTATATTAGTACAATTATTTGGAGTTTCGTTTTCATCATAACCACCATTATCTATATTAGGACAACTAGTGCATTCTCTATCTTCTGTATCTTGTGAATTAAAACCAAAA